>VAOY01002207.1_pt1 | contig 16754 bp, 13 predicted proteins | sample 3393881 | NCBI WGS metagenome assembly VAOY01 (sample SAMN08290430, study PRJNA428436) | hydrothermal vent metagenome | isolation source: Deep-sea hydrothermal vent chimney | place: Indian Ocean: Southwest Indian Ridge
GCTCCAGCTTATACTTGTATAATTAATGGAACTACCCATTCAGAAGCCACCAGTCAGTCCAATTGCGATGAATTGAGGGCTCAGCTTGCTACTAAGACGACCACAACAACCACGCCCCCCGCAGTAGCTCCAGCTTATCCTTGTACAATTGGTGGGGTTAGCTATAAAGTTGCAAGTCAGTCCACCTGTAATAAATTAAACACTATATTTAAATCTAATTTATCCGCTAAAACCCCTCAAAATCGTGTTGATACAGCTTTAGCGATTCTACGGATTTTAGGAAATAATTTTAGACTCCGCGCCAATCTTGGTTCAAATTGGTATAATCGATTTATTGATGCCAATAATATTGCTAGTGCTACACCCCAAGAAATAATTGATGCTAGATCGGCTTATTCCGCCGATGTGCTTCGCGGAAGAATTAATCCTAAAAATCAAAACCAAATTACTCTTGCACCATTTAGTAAAATAAGCAAAATAGAGCTTTTCACCATGTTTGAACAAGCTTATGCCAGTGTGAACGGTGCACAAACAATTAAACTTAATAATCTACCAACTTGGCTTCTCCAAGCTTATCAGAATAATCCACAATTGAAATGGATGATTCGTGGTTATTCCTTCGCCGTTAGCCGTGGAATAATTACTAAAAATACATTTACAAATATGTCTCAGTTACTTCAAATTACTTTACGGGGTGACATGATTCACTATGTGGATAATTTTGCTGCCAGTATTGGTTCTAATGTCACATTAGGCAAATAATATATAATATCTTATCATAATCCCCCATATCATCTCATGCTTAGCATGAGATGATATGGGGGATTATTCTTCTTAAAATAAAGATGCTTTTGTCAAGGGGACTTCCGACTCCATTACTACAAAAAAATACTATTTATATGCTATAATATATAGATACTAAAACCAATTAAATAGATGAATCGTTTTGCTCAAAAAATTATTGTTTTATCTCTACTTCTAGTTTCCACTTTTGGGAATAACGTTTTTGCGAATAGTTCAGCCTCAATCATTTCACATTCCAGTCTAATATCTAGTGAGGAAACAGTGACCAAAGTTGCGATCAAACCGGTTGAACCGTTTTATACCAATAAAATTCCAATCGGTGATAGAATTTATCAACCTGAAATCACATATCTTTCTCCAATTAAAAAAGCCCCACTCACTTTTAGCAGTTTAGCGGTCACTTGGAATCAAAATACGCCAGCAAAAACTTCTATCAAAATTCAAGTTCGTTTACAAAAAAATAAAGTTTTTGCCCCATGGAATACTCTCAATACTGAAATTGATACCAAGGCGGGGCAGGTCCCTTCAAATTTTAAAACTGCATTTTTAACTTCCGCACCTGCTAATGGTTATCAGTATCGAATTACATTAAAAACCAATGATTCTCATCAAACACCGACATTACAGGGATTAAAATTTACATTTATTAATGGTGGCTCAATGGAACAACAAACGGGGTTAGCGTTAAATGATTTTAAATATAATAAGAAAACCGCCACCCCATTTGAAACTAATGAATATATGCCTCGTAATATTCAGACATCATCTCAATCATTATCTGCAAAAACGGGGGATTCTGCCAACATAACATCTACCGCTCTCGTTGCCCAAGCTGAAATGCCCCTAAATACCGGAACGGTAAATCGATTTCACACTTCTCAAACTGTTAAAACAGCGCAAAATAATAATCCTCTAAAAATAATTTCCCGCGCTCAGTGGGGGGCAGATGAAAGTTTACGTGTTTATAATCCTGCTACCGCCGTTCCACCTCAGTTAGTTACTTTAGATCCAAATTTTGCCACCAAATTTGCTAATGAATTAAAGATTTCCAAAACAATTACCACTAACAGCAAAGGACAACTTTTAACTTGGCCAGAATCTTATCCAGAAAAAGTTACCAAAATTATTATTCATCATACTGCAACCACTGCCAATCTTGATAATCCCAAACAGGCCATTCGTGATATTTATTATTGGCACACAATGGTTAAAGGTTGGGGAGATATTGGATACAATTACATTATTGATCAACAGGGTAATATTTATGAAGGACGTGCCGGCGGTGAAGGGGTGATTGGAGCTCATGCAGGAGAGGGGAATAATGGTTCAATCGGAATTGCCGTACTTGGGAATTATCAGAATCAGGATCCGCCTGAAGCGGTTGTTACAGCTTTAGTAAAATTAATTAAAGTTAAAGCCAAATTACATGGAATTAATACTGAAGGATTTAGCGAATTTCGTGGAAAGAATCTTCCAAATATAATGGGGCATCGTGATATTATGGCAACTGAATGCCCCGGCGATCATCTTTATGCTTTACTCCCATTAATTAGAGAAATGTCCAAAGCGGATAATAATTCTAATACTAAACAAAAAGATATTGATCCCAGTTTGAATTTTCAATTTGCCAATTCCACTCCTGCTTTTATATTCAGTCCTCATGGTAGAAAAACTTTAAATATGACCATTAAAAATACAGGAACTGTGGCATGGAATAAAAATACTTATTTCCAAATTGCTCCTAATCAAAATGCAAAAACATTTTTCAAAAATGGAGCCTTCATTTTATCTTCTGCCGTTGGAAAAACAATTAATCCCGGTGATAAAGCTCAAATTAAAATTAATATTCGTGCCTCAAAAATTAGTGGTTCGGGGTTAGTTGCTCTTGAACCAATTTTAAATGGCAAAACACTTATAAAAAAATATTTAAGTTTTGGAGTAAAGATAAATGACCCTCCGGCAAAGCCAAAATATGATTATCAATTAGCCGGAATTTATTTTAGTAATTATGATTATAAGCCGGGCGATCTAATAACTGTTACCATTAAATTAAAAAATCTGGGAAGTGAGATTTGGTCTAAAACAGGTCCACATAGAGTAACGCTGGGCGCAGATAAACCACGCGATCACCTCGATATTTTACTTCCAACACCTTCACCACGTTTAGCTGATTTACAAGAAAATCAAGTTAAATATAATCAAATGGGAACTTTCGTTTTTAAGGTCAGAGTACCGAAACGTAATGGCATTTATAAAGAATTTTTTACTCCAGTTGTAGAAGGTATCACATGGATGCAAAATCATAATTCTTTTCTTAAATTTAATATTGGGAACTCTGTACAATTAACACACAATACTAATCCAACCCCAACTCCAACTCCAACTACCTCAAACATAGTTGCCTTAAATGCAACTTCCACCACATTCACAAAGTCTAATAAATCAACTAAATCAATCAATATTGCCCCCCATAAATTAGATATAAATAAACATCCTGCACCAATTAGAATTGATTTGACCTATCGAGGGAATCCAGTCACAATTTCCGCCAATGGGAAATTTTTACTATTTCAAGGGCAAAATAAAATTCATTCTTTTGCTGTAAATACCCTTATAAAAATTACTTCTAAAAATCATTTGTTTATAATTTCTGCTCCAAATTATTATCTTACAATTACCGGTAATCCTCGTTTTGTTCCAGACAATTCCTCAGTCATCATGAGAATAGATAATTGGACCAGAATGAATAGCACAAACACTATTAATTACAATCAATTCCGAGGTGCTCTCGAAATTTTAAATTATAAAAATCAATTACATGTGATCAATGATATTAATATTGAAGATTATTTACGTGGAATCGCCGAAGAAAGTTCTTCCGAACCGGTTGAGAAAATCAAAGCAATTATGGTAATTGCACGAACTTATGCACGTTTTTATAGTGAAATTGCCACTAAATTTGCAGGTGCTCCTTTTGATTTAAAAGATGACCCGATCACATCGCAAAAATATCTCGGTTATAATTTTGAAAAACATTCTCCAATTACCGCTAATTTAGCCACTGCCACTAAAGGAATTTATGTGACTTATCTTGGTAGATTAATTAAGACCCCATTTTTTAGCAGATCTAATGGTCGCACTATCTCCGCTTATGATAAATGGGGATGGACTGATGCACCCTTCTTACAAAGTGTCAACGATTCGTTTTGTGGATCAACCGTGTTTTCCGGGCATGGAGTAGGATTGTCAGGTTGCGGAGCAACCGCTTTAGCTAAACTCGGAAAAACTTATCAAGAAATTATTAAACATTATTATACAGGAGTAGCACTTACAAAAATAAATACAAATTAATGAGACCTTTACCAGAAGAAAAATTACCAAAGAAATCTCGGTCAGCCAAAGCCAAAGCCCGTAGTTTCAATCATAAAGAAATTCGTCGTCTAGCCGACCGTATTATTTCTTATACCGATGTTGATCATGATAATAATGCTAATGTTTATCAATTACTTGAAGCAACTCGCCGTCAACTTTTACACGCCCATTTCATTCGCCAAAAGAGAAAACGGAAAAACTAAATAAATATTTAATTCTAAGTACAATATAATTCTATAGAATTTAAATTAATTACTCTTTCTATCTTTCGCTTCTATAATCACAACAAATTCTCCTTTCGGATTTTTATTTTTAAATATTTCTAAAAGTTCCGCAGCTGTTCCACTTAAAAATTCTTCATAAATTTTTGTTAACTCTCTAGCCAAAATAATTTTTCTATTTCCAAAATATGTGGATAATTCTCCTAAAGTTTTTAAAATACGATGCGGGGACTCATAAAATACCATTGTTTTTTCTTCTTTAACCAAACTTTTTAATAATGTTTGCCGACCTTTCTTTAGCGGCAAAAACCCCAGATAAACAAATTTATTAATCGGCATTCCACTTGCCATCAGCGCAGTCAAAAAAGCGGTCGGCCCAGGAATCGGAATTACTTTGATTTGTGCCGCTCGCGCCGCATTAACCAATTTAAAACCGGGATCAGAAATCCCCGGAGTTCCAGCATCAGAAATCATGGCCAAACTTTCCCCATTTTTTAAATGATTAATCAGTTCTTGTAATTTTCTTTCATCTGTATAGGAGTGAAAACTAGTCAAGTGAGTATTAATTTCATATTTCTTTAAAAGAACTTTGGAAGTTCTGGTGTCTTCCGCCGCAATCAAATTCACCTCTTTCAAAATTCGTACTGCCCTTAGCGTTATATCTTCCAAATTTCCGATTGGTGTTGCAATTATATATAGCATTTTTTTTATCATTCTCTATATTCTATGGAGAATGTGATTATAATTATTATTTGGCAATAAACTTGTTACTCGGAGTAATATTCGGTTTCGTTTTATATTTCGGGATAGCGATTTTTACTTTTCTCGGGTTATTTGAGATTTCAGCTTCATCAAAATAATTTTTTACAAACATTTCCAAATTCCAAGTCAATTCCAGATCGGGGTCGGAGATGAAAGCCTCCCATAATTTTTTATTTCCAAAATTTGATAAAACATTTGCCACCGTCACCCCGATTCTGGTTGCCGAAAAAGCACCGATTCCAACAAATACTAAAATACCATCAATATAATTAGCAAAACTTAATGAGTTTGGCATATCGGACTCCGATTTGGTATTTTGCCGTTTCATCATTCCCAACTCCGATTCCAAATTCCTTAGTTTCACCTTTTCATTCAATAATTTATCAATATTTTTAATTAAGACTTCCAATTCATTTTTTTCAGAAATCCATTTTATCAAATTAAGTGATAATTTTTTTTCAGTATCATAAATCATAATTTCCACTTCTTTACGAATTGTCTGAATTACTAAAATTTTCATAATTAATAAATATTATTTTGGATTTTCAGCCATCAGGGATAATTTCAGACATTATCAAGAACTCAACCACCGAGAATAGTCTAAGAACATTGCCAGCCATTACTAATTTTCCCAATGCTCAATTCATTACCAATATTTTCTGTACCATATCCCAGATAACTTTTTACCTCAGTTTGAACTCTCGATGTAACAATAGTTTCTAAAGTAATTGAGGGAACAGCTGCCGCAGTTGGGAATTTAGACATTTCACTGTCAGAGGGTTTCAAAGTCATAATAATTATAACATGTGGTTGTTCAAGATTTTTTTCTGCAAATGCCTTATGAGGATCATCTTTAGGATTAATTATAAAATCTAAATTAGACACAGTACTGCGAATTGGACTGATTGGCACAAACCCTTCATATAATCCAATATTCTTTACCTTTAAAGTACTTTTCAATGTATGGAGAGTTGATGGACATTGGAAACCCGTTGAACAATAATAATTACCATTAGGATCTCTCCATTGATTCGTAATACCATCATGGTTTTTATCTTTCCCAGTTAAACTCAATTTCGCCAAAGCATATTCCTTCGGAGTATTATTTACCTGTTTCAGTGCAAAAATTATTTTTTTCTTCCCATTGGGAGATATTAAATATAATTGCTTTTTGATATTAATACCAGATGCAGTTGAATCTTTACAACTTAAGCTAGATAACGCAGCCGGACAGAATGCATTTGATGCAAGTTCACCTTTACCCCCCTTATTTTTTAGTGTGGGAATCGGGAATTGACCCGTATTATTATCAACTGAAGGTTTATATACAACACAATTCTGCTGTCCAGTATAAGGAGTTCCATCATTACAAAATGCTCCATAATCTCCATTTGGCGCAGGAGTAATATTATTTTTTTCTCCGTCTTTCATCGCTCCCGGATTATAAAATTGAGCAGCGTATGCTCCATAAGTATCTCCATATTGTTTACAATTTCCTAATTCCTGATTAAAATATTCTTCATAATCAATCGCATTATTTCTTACTGCACGAGAAAGTCTTGCCATCATAAAACGGGCATCTTCATATAAAGCATTTTCCATATTACTTCTTAATTGTAAATTATTAATATTTATAAAAATTGCAATTGCAATCAGGCCGATTGCAGTAAAAATAGAAGTTGCCATCAATACTTCAATTAAAGTAAAACTTTTTATAAACTTTTTCACTTCCATTTTTTATAATTTGATAGAATTGTTGAACTTTTTATCTGACTTACATGCCCACTCTCAAGCCATTCTACAGTAGATGTAACCATCATTAAATCTGTACCACTACCACTATACTTAATATTAATATCCATATAAAATTTACTATTCCCATTATCAGTAATCTTTTGATTATTTAGTAATAATGGCAGACTAGACAAGAAATTAATCTTATTACTACTATTACTGAAACTCACTTTTTTCAAAACATAATTTTTATTATCCATTTTACCTTTTTTTAAATCCAGAGCCGTAGACTGAGAGATCAGTCCTTGATTCAGCCCTCCAATCTCAATTTCAAAAGCATAATCTCCTTTTTGTAAATTTAAAGATTTCTTACAAGTAGTGACATTCGGAGGCATATCCCAACAATCTGCTTTATCATAACTAAATTTAAGAAAATTAGAATCACGAATTTCACGCACATATTCCAAACCGGCTTGTTCAATATTCAGTGCCACTAATTGATCTTTATTATATTGATTTGAGCCTAATGCAGTTATAGCTAAATTAGCTGCAATTGCCGCACCGCTCGCCACAACACCCATTGCAATCAGCACTTCCAAAAGTGTTTCTGCACTCCAAAAATTTTTAGGAATTTTTATCATTAATATTTTTTACAAGGTCCAATATTTAAAACACCAGAAATTTGATGAATCAAAATTTGTCGACAACGATTTGGTGGTTGTTTTTCTATTAATTTAATCCTTATAAAAGGAAATGAACCTGAGGGGGGGGGATTATTAGATTGATCAATTTTAATATTTTCCGCATAAATATCAGCATATAAAGGCGAATAAAATATTGCAACAGGATTGTTATTGTTAGAGTTAGGTATTTTAGTTTTTAGATCACTACTAATCGCATCTACATTTAAAATATAATTTTTCGGGAAGGTATATGTCTTTAAAACTAGATCATCACCTGTGGCATAGATAGTTCCCTTATTAAATCGCAGTTTTTGCCCTGTTGCTCCACTTATTGGAGGATTTGTATCACTGAAAAGTTTTATTACTCCAACTCCAGCAGTATTAGTAGCAAAATCAACTCCATAATTAGCTGGTGTCACAAATTTAGTAGTGTTCTTACCAACATAATCAGGCTGCCCTTTAGCTGTAATTGCATCAGTTCTAGCATTATTTAAAAAACTCACCAGCGTTTCAAAATTATTACTAAAAACTTGTCCAGATTGAGCATAGAGTAAAGTACTTAAAGAGATTGCGGCTACAATTGCAATAATAAATAGTACCAAAACCAGCTCTATCAATGTGAATCCCCTTAACATCTTGTTTTGATATTTCATATTACACATATTTATATGATCAGAATTTAACACAAGCAAAAAAAGATGTCATCATAAAGTCTTTTATAATTTTAAAAAATTTCTAATTCTAATTAGTTCTGTACTAATAGGTATTGGAAAAGAAGAGGTCGCAAGTATTTATCTCACCACCAAGGAAATTAACTTTCCTTTCACATAAATTTCTTTAATCAATTTTCCTTCCGCCAAATATTTAGCCACTTTTTTTTCCACTTTTGCCAAAGCCAAAATTTCTTTTTCATCCAGATCAATTGGAACTTCAATTTCTCCCCTTAACTTACCATTTACTTGAATTACTAATTTTAAATTTTCTTCAATTAAATATTTTTTATCAAAATGAGGCCAGCTTTGATCAAATACTGAATATTTCTGATGATTAAGTTCCCACAGTTCCTCTGCTAAATGTGGTGCCAGCGGTGCCACCAACCTAATCATCTTTAATTTATTTTCCATATCAATTCCGCATTTATTGACATTATTTACAAACTCCATCAGCGCCGCTACACATGTATTAAATTGAAATCTTTCAATATCTTCAGAAACTTTTTTTATTGTTTTATTAACCTGTTTATACATTTCTTTTTCATTACGCGCTTGTTTTGGAATTTTATTGATTTCAGGTTTCATCAATTGATAAAACCTTTCCACAAAACGGGCAATCCCAGAAATCCCTTGATCATTCCAGTCTCCACCTTCGATATAAGCTCCCATAAACATTAGATGTAATCTAAAAATATCAGATCCATATTTATCAACATATAAATCTGGTGAAACCACATTCCCCTTACTTTTACTCATTTTTACTCCCTGATTAGTAATTAATCCTTGATGAATCAATTTCTTAAATGGTTCTTTAACTTTCACATAACCCAAATCATGCAAGCCGTGCATAATAAATCGGGCATAAATCAAATGCATACAGGCATGCTCCGGTCCGCCAATATACATATCAACAGGCATCCAATAATCAGCAATTTTCTTATTTACAAATTCTTTTGAAGAATCCTGCATTAAATACCGTAAATAATAAAAAGATGAACATACAAAAGTATCCATTGTATCAATCTCAGGAGTCCATCCGTCACCAAAAATCTTTTCAACTCTTTCAACTAATTCTTTCGACTGACCTAAAGGAGAAAATCCTTTTGGTTTAAAATCGACATCTTCTGGCAAAATCCATGGTAAATATTTTTCAGGAATCGGATGGACATTACCTTCGGGATCATAGACAATCGGGATTGGTGCTCCCCAATAACGCTGGCGAGAAAGTAGCCAGTCACGTAAGCGATATTTAACAATCCCTTTCCCAAACATATTTTCCCCCAACCATTCGATAATTTCTTTTTTTGCTTCATTGGTTTTTAAACCATTTAAAAACTTTGAATTTACATTTTTCCCTTTTTTTACCACTTCCACAATCGGTAATTTATATTTTTTGGCAAACTCAAAATCTCTTTCATCATGCGCGGGAACCGCCATTACTGCGCCGGTTCCATAAGTCATTAATACATAATCAGCTATCCAAATCGGTACTTTTTTACCATTGACCGGATTAATTACAAATCCACCAGTAAAAACTCCATTCTTTTCTTTAGATAACTCGGTTCTCATCAATTCAGTTTTGGCGGCAACTTCTTTTTTAAAATCCTCAACAGCATTTCTTTGATCTTCAGTTGTAACTTCTGTTACCAACGGATGTTCAGGTGCTAAAACCACATAACTCACACCAAAAATAGTATCTGGTCTAGTCGTGAAAACAGTTATCATCATCTCGGCTTGTTGCTTATTCTGCAATGTAGCAATTTGGGATTTAGTATTTTCATAATCTCCATTATCAACTATAAAATTAATTTCAGCACCTTCACTTTTTCCAATCCAATTTCTCTGCATAGCTTTAGTTTTCTCTGGCCAGTTCAAATTATTTAAATTATCCAATAAAGGGTCTGCATAATCGGTAATTTTGAAAAACCATTGTTTTAATAGTTTCTGAATAACTTTTGAACCAGATCTTTCCGCAGTTCCATTAGGTAAAATCTGTTCATTTGCTAAAACTGTTTGATCAATAGGATCCCAATTTACATAAGCTTTTTTTTGATAAGCCAAACCTTTTTTATAAAATTGCAAAAAAAGCCATTGAGTCCATTTATAATATTCTGTAGTAGATGTGCTTAAAGTTTTTGACCAATCATACATTGTTCCGATTTTTTTCAATTGTTCAGTCATCGTAGTGGTATTTTTAGCAATTGAATCACGTGGCGAAACACCTGTTTTAATCGCAAAATTCTCAGCCGGCAGTCCAAATGAATCATAACCCATCGGTTCAAAAACCTGATACCCTTTTAAACGCATATATCTTCCCCAGCTGTCTGCCGGCCCAAAATTATACCAATGTCCAATATGCAATTTATCCCCGGAAGGATAAGGAAACATCTGTAAATTATAATATTTGGGTTTACTATGGTCGTTAAAATCAACTTTATACAGTTTTGTGTCAGCCCAGGCTTTTTGCCATTTAGCTTCAGTTTTTTTAGGATTATATTCTGGCATATTTAAATTTATTGCGACATTTTAAATTGATTTAAGGTTACGCTTACTCATTAAATTAAACAATAGGCTGAAGAATCCCCGTTTGCTCTCTTGCTCAAGTATATATAGACGTGGTAAAACCATTGTGGTATAATAATCTAATCAAATAAAAACATACAAAATGCAAAATGAAAAAGACCAAACAACTATGCTCAACATCCTCAAAAAAGTAAAATTATTTGAAGGACTTGATGACGAGATCCTAAGAAAAATCATTGATTACATTACTCTCGATTATTATCCTAAAGACCAATTGATTTTTAGTGAAGGAGATCTCGGAGATTATATATATATTATTTTTAGTGGAACAGTTCGGGTTTTCCACCCTGCCGATACCCCAAGCCTTGAAGAAGAAGTGGCAATATTTGGTACAGGTGATTTTTTTGGTGAAATGGCTTTACTCTCAGAATTTACGAGAACCGCTTCTGCCATTACTAAAGAAGAAAGTGAATTATTTAAAATGAATAAAGAAGGTCTCGAAAAAATGATGACCAATATTCCCTCTATTGGCGAGCATGTATCTGGTGAATTTCTCCGACGCTTTAAAGAGAATATGCGAAAAGAACAACAGTAACAATAATGAATATAACAATTTTAATATTATTTTTATTTTTAGCTCATTTTTTAGCTGACTTTATTTTTCAGCCAAATAAATTAGTTAGTTGGAAATACAATTCCTTTGTGGGTATTTGTGTTCATTCCGGCATCCACTTTTTAACTGATTTCTTGATTTTACTACTTATTTTCAATCCTATAGCGGCAGTTCTAACTGCATTAATTATAGCTTTCACTCATGCTATCGTTGATCGTCTTAAAATAATTCAAGAAAATAAAAACATCAAACACTATACAGCTTTTTGGGTCGATCAAATAGTACACTGGCTTGTCCTTCTTCTAGTAATTTCATTCATAACAAAAGGAAATCTCTTTGGATCATCACCTTTTTTAAAGGAACCATTGTTTAATTTATTTCCTTATGATAATCCACTCCAACCGATTTTAATTATTTATTTTATTCTAGTTATTTTTATTTCTAAAACCATGGAACTTTCCCGTTTTCAACAAGAACAAGATAAAAATAAAAATGCACATTTAACATTCAATCGTCGAACAATTATCAAAAGACTTTTCTACTTAACTTTAATTTTTCTTTTCATTCTCAGCTATACTACTCTTCTTTAGAATTTCTTTCAGGTTTATCATCATTTCCCAATTTAATTATTTTATCATTTATTACCACAACTCTTGGTCCCAATTCTTCATTATCGGTTAATTTTAAAAAAGTAAATGTCCATACTGTAATTGCAAAAACATTAACGGTACCACTTAAATATGAGGCTAAAAATAAACCGATTATTGAAGTTATTCCAGCAACAAGCCATGCCACACTTGGTAAATTTATTAAAGTAAAAATATAGACAATTCCTACTGCCACTGTTGGAATCAAAAATACAAAGAAAATTTGAATTAAAATTCTAGCACCAATAAATATCATTAATATTATTAATAATATTGTCTCTTCCAAATGTTGAATTACAAGATTGAAACTTTTTCCAATGGCTCTGAATAGCACTTGTTTATCTATCACCAAAAAATATTCACTATAAACCATTAATAGAGCTAGTCCCAGAGCTACAAGTAAAGTAATAATCAGTACTGGTACAAGAAAATTTAAAGAAGTTATACCAAAATTCCGAAGAACAGTTGAAATCAAAGATAAAACAGACCAGAAACTCACAGTCTTAATTAATAATTTATATTCAAACAGAGACAAAAAAGATTCCAAACCGAATCGTAGACCATGCCTCATTCTCACCTCTTGACCATTCTTTTTTCTGGTAATGCTTTGTATTAACGCCGCTTCACAAAATGGTGGCAATAACAATATACCAATTAGCATTATGATGGCGATCACAATTAAAGGAGTAATTAATCCATGATGTTGACTTAAATAATGAGTGATTCCTTCAATCAACAGCGCAGCGAAGCTGCGCGGCCAATTTTCAAATAACGAAGAACCCAAAAAAGCAAAATATTGATAGGTCAGATAACCAATTCCAAACAAAGTACTAAAAAATGCGGGGATGGCTCCATACCAAAATATATATTCCTTTCGTTCTCGGGTAAATTGCCATGCCTCCGCTACAATTTTCTTATAATCCATCGTTTTTTTGGGTCCTTCTCTAAATAAAAGCTTGCATTAGCCGTTTGGCTCTGCTAGAATCTGTGTCGCGTAATATTGATTTTTTTACACGTCGTTATTCTTTGAACTCTGATTTTAGATTGCGACATTAATACTAACTTTAAAATTTAATCAAAGCAATGAAAAGAATTGAAAAGAAAAAAGTCATCACTGAGTTCGCGGTTCATCCGAAAGATACAGGGTCACCACAAGTTCAGGTTGCTATTCTCACTAAGAGAATTAAACAATTATCTGGTCATTTGGAAGAACATCCCAAAGACAATCATTCTCGTCGTGGACTTTTAATGATGGTTGGCAAGAGAAGGAAACTCCTCAATTTTTTGAGACTGAACAATAAGGACAAATATGAGGAATTAATGTCCCAACTTAATTTCAAAAAAAAACAAATTAATTAAGATACCATTTTAAAAAAGTCTAGTGCCCAAATTGAGCGGTCAGATTTTTTAAAATTATAAATACAATTATCATTATCTATGAATATAAAAGAAGAATTTAGTATTGAACTGGCTGGTAGAAAATTAAGTATCTCAACTGGTTTATTAGCTAATCAATCAACAGGAGCAGTCACGGTTTCTTTAGGAGATTCTTTGGTTTTTGCCAGTGTTGTTATGGCTGCACCCAGAGAGGGCACTGATTTTTTTCCGCTTACGGTTGATTTTGAGGAAAAGTATTATGCTGCCGGAAAAATCAAAGGTTCCAGGTTTGTAAAACGCGAAACCCGACCTTCTGAGAAAGCTATCATAAATTCACGTCTAATAGATCGACCGATTCGTCCATTGTTTCCAAAGAAAATGATTAATGAAGTTCAGATGGTTTGCGATGTTCTTTCTGCTGACATGGAAGTTGATCCCTCAATTATCGGTATTATTGCCGCTTCCTCTGCTATAATGATTTCAGGCATCCCCTTTGAAGGTCCTGTAGGTGCAATCAGAATTGGTTTAATCAATGATGAAAATGGCCAGGAAAAATTAATAATCAATCCTACTTATAAAGAAAAAGATAATGGTCGTCTTGATTTAGTGGTTGCCGGAACAATGGATGCTGTCACAATGGTTGAAGCCGGTGCTAAAGAAGTTGATGATGAAACAATGCTTAAAGCATTAGAAATGGCACATATTGAAATTAAAAAAATCTGCCAACTCCAATTGGATTTTACTCAAAAATACAATAAAGAAAAATTAGAAATTATTCTTCGCGAAGAAAATGCTGCCGCTATTGACGCTGTTAAATCAGTAGTAGATGAAAATACTCTCAATAATCTAACTGGAAAATATAAATGGGATGTAAAAGCTAAATTACATAAACTGGAAGATAAATTACATGAGCAATTTGTCGCTGATATTGAAGCTGAAAAATTCAGCAAAAAAGATATTAATGCAGCACTCAATAGTTTATTGGAAAAAAATATGCGGAAAAATATTCTAGAAACGGAGCAACGTCTTGATATGAGAAAATTAGATCAAATCCGTGATATTTCCATTCATACTGCTTTATTACCTAAACCACATGGTTCTGCCCTTTTTCAACGTGGTGAAACTCAGGCACTTTCCATTACAACTTTAGGTTCTCCCGGTTCAGCAATGATAGTGGATACTATGGATGAAGATTTTGAGAAACATTATTTTCATCATTATAATTTCCCTCCTTTTTCTGTTGGTGAAGCTAAGCCATTGCGCGGACCTTCTCGTCGGGATATTGGACATGGATTTTTAGCAGAAAAAGCTCTGATACCAGTTTTACCTTCCCATGAAGAATTTCCTTATACCATTTGGGTTGTATCTGAAATAATGTCTTGTAACGGATCCAGTTCCATGGCCTCCGTTTGCGGTTCTACACTTTCTTTAATGGATGCTGGAGTACCAATTAAAAAACCTGTTGCTGGAATTGCCATGGGACTTGTTACTTATGATGGTGATTTAGCAAATGGTTATAAAATCCTAACTGATATTCAAGGTATGGAGGATTTTGCAGGTGATATGGATTTTAAAGTTGCTGGAACCAGAGATGGTATTACCGCTTTACAAATGGATATTAAAGTCAAAGGACTTTCTATTGAGTTACTTCGTGAAGCTTTAGAGAAAGCTAAAATCGCCCGTATTCAACTTTTGGATGAAATGCAAAAAGCTCTTCCGGAACCTCGCAAAGAACTTGCACCTAATGCTCCCCGTATTACCACAATTAAAATTGATCCAGAACAAATTAAGGATATTATTGGTCGTGGTGGAGAAACTATTCAAAAGATTACTAAAGAAACAGGTGTTGAAATTGATATTGAACAAACAGGTTTAGTGATGATTACCGCAACCGATCAAGAAGCTGGTAAAAAGGCTGAAGAATGGATTAAAAAACTTGTTTATGAACCTGAAATTGGTGATATCTTTGAAGGTAAAGTTGTAAAAATCATGGAATTTGGAGCCTTCGTTGAAATCGCTCCCGGCAAAGACGGTTTATTACATATTTCTGAAATTGCCAATGAACGTGTCAACAAAGTTGAAGACTTTTTAAAAGAAGGTGATATTGTTAAAGTGAAATTAATGGATATTGATACTCAGGGAAGATATAAACTTTCTAGAAAAGCTCTGCTTTAAATTTTTACTCTACCACCTCTCCATCAAACATTTCCGCCAGATCATTTGCTACATTATTAACATGAGAATCAGCCGTTAATGATTTAATTGGTTCCACTTTTTTTATTACCAACTCAGTATCAACTTCTGTCTGTACTTTTAAGCGCACTTTATATTCATTTTCTAAATGACATTCCAAAGCATTTATATATTCAGCATTATTAAATTTATTCTGATGGAAGTCTGAAGGGAAAGTTAAAATCAAAAGTCCATTTTTTATCCCTGTAACTTGTCCGCTTTGCACAGTTCTTTTTATTACAGGATTATGTATTCTACTAACCACTTCTGTCCATTTCTTTAATATTTCATCTGATGAAATATGATTATCTAAATTAATATCAGTTGTAATTTTAACAATTCCCTTTGAGGAATTCAGCATTGCTGCTTTCACAGTTGCCAGCTCTAATGGTAATTCAGCAATATAACTATATCTCAATTTTTCATAACTTTCTTGAAACATTTCTATTACTTTTACTAACTGGTTCACTTTTTCCAAATTTCCTTTCTCCACTTCAGTAAGCATTTGCTGCCTCAAATATTCCAAAATATCTTTATTAAAAACAGTTAAATCCACACCTGTTTGGTGCAATTCTCCAATCTTTTTCAAGCCTTCGGCAGCATTTCCTTGTTCTATTAATCTTGTTAATTCTTCCACTACCTGAAATTGAGCCATACCCAAAACTTTCTCTACATTACTTTTCAAGATTTTCCCGTTTTTAATAACCTGCTCCATCAAACCGAGAGCGTCCCTTAAACCTCCTCGTGCATGTTTAGCAATAATCATTAAAGCTTCATCTTCAGTTTCAATTTTCTCAATTTTAGCAATTTCTTTTAATCTATCAATTAGATCATTTAAGGTGATTCTTCTAAAATCAAAACGTTGGCAACGAGAAATAATAGTTTCTGGAACTTTACTAATTTCAGTAGTTGCCAACACAAAATACACAAAACTTGGCGGTTCTTCCAAAGTTTTCAATAAAGCATTAAATGCTTCTTTGGTCAGCATATGTACTTCATCAATAATATAGACTTTATTTTTTGTTCTGGTTGGGGCAAAATTAATTTTCTCTCGCAGATCTCTCATCTCGTCA
>VAOY01026059.1_pt1 | contig 16698 bp, 12 predicted proteins | sample 3393881 | NCBI WGS metagenome assembly VAOY01 (sample SAMN08290430, study PRJNA428436) | hydrothermal vent metagenome | isolation source: Deep-sea hydrothermal vent chimney | place: Indian Ocean: Southwest Indian Ridge
ATCTCAAACTTAACTAAAGAGAAACTTACACATCCTTCATTCACTGATAAAGTATTAAATAAATTTTCCAGAAGAAAGGAGTTATCTGAATTATCTCAGATTCAAATTGAGACTTATAGTGAAGGACTTGGCTGGATACTTAATCTTTGTAAAGATTTTTTGGGTCATCTTAATGGAAGAAACGTGAAAAAATTTGAATATGAAGCTAATATTTCCGGCTTACATTCATTAATCAGTGACATTAAAAAGATTGTCGATTTAATAAATATGAATTTAAAGACATTTTTTGAAAGCGGTAAAAAGCTTACTAAACATGATTTACATGCAATTAACAGTTTATATGAAAAAAGGTTGAAAGAGATGGGAAAAGAAAATGAAGAATCAGACCAACAAATATCTGATCTTCAAATTAATATTGATCTACTGGTTCAAGAGAAAACTGGTAATGAATCTTTAAAATATATTAATGCCGCTCCACGAAAGATTCTTCTTGAGCTTTTTGGCAATGAGATAGCACGAATTATTGATGCCCAAAAACTTGTAGCTACTTTTAGTTACGATAAAAATAGACAAAATCATGCTAGAGAATATGCTATAAAAAAGTTGGTGGAATTGAGAAAAAAGATTGTTGCTTTTGAAAAAAAGGCTGAAAGGAATGATATTCTTCCTGAGTTAAGCTATTTCTTTAGCATCAAAAATGAGGATATTTTATATAAATTAGGAAAACAGATTCAAACAACCAGTTCTGAATTTAAAATTGATAGTGAAGATGAAAACAGAATTTCCCAATATTTATATGAACGTCTTGGTAATATCATAGATCTGAAGGGGTCGGTATCAGCATTGGAGCGAAGAAATGGGAAGATCGAAAAACAGGAAAAGGTGGAGGAACAGTTGATCGAAAAACAGGAAAAGGTGGAGGAACAGTTGATCGAAAAACAGGAAAAGGTGGAGGAACAGGAAAAGCTGAAGATTGATGAAGATGTGTTAAAAAACGGAAGAAAAAAATTTGCCAAATTAATAAGTCATTTACCGCAAAAAAGTGTTCATACAATTAATAAGTATTATTATTATTTAAAAGAAAATAAGCAGGATGATTTTCTTTTAATGATGGAAAATTTAATTGAATATGAAACCGAACTGTTCAGTTTATATGATGGAGTTTTGAACATAGATAATGGTAAAAAAATTATACTAAAAGAAAATCAAAGATTAAATATGAGTTCAATCAAGTTTGTTAAACGATTTATAAATACCGTGCTTTTTCATAGAGATAAATTGGAAAATGTAAGAAAATACTTAAAACATTTAAATGATCAAAAATTAGCTGCATTAATGCTTTCTGGTGATGTATATAGTTTTTTCTTTAAAAAAGATTCTCTAAGGAGAGAAGAAACAAGCAGAATTACAGATAGTGTTATTTCGCAATTAAGAGATAAAGTAATCATTAAATCCAAGGAGGCACCCGTATTAATAAAAGTAGATGCTCTATTAGATAACGATGAAGATAAAAATACTGAGAATGCAAAATTGGAGAAATTAGCAATGGAAAGTTTATCTATAACTACAAATTTTAATTTTCAGACGGCGATAAAAATGGTTTTGATTTTAAAATCATTAAAAAAATTTAAAGATGAATCTTTACCGAAGATTTTGGAAGGTTTAAAAAACTGTAACAGATTGCTTGCTTTTCTTTTTACAGGGAATGTTTTCGGTAAATCTCTATTAGGTGAAGTTGAAAAGTTTAGACCTAAATTTAAACTGAAATTAGATCGAAAACCAACAACTTTATTTGACATGGTTCTATTATTGAACAATGTCATATTAAATGAAGATATGGTGAAAAAGGGGGTTAATAAATTAAATAAACTTAAAATGATAATAGGTGAAAATAGATGGGATGAGCTTGCTCAAGAAGTTAGGCACGATAATACATATCAGATATTATTTGAATAAAAATGAAAAAAGAAAAAAAGAGAAATATTATTTATTTTGAAAATTCAATGGAAAGATCTATTTCTAAATTTAATCAAATTCTTTTTGATCAACAAGAAGCAATTGCAGAAATGAATATAACTTTAGAAAAGGCAGACAAAATCTTGCTATGTAAAATGGAAAATTATCTTAAATTGCAGTCAAAATTTTTGGGAAGTTTGTTTATCAATGCTAAAGATAAGATGAAATTGACTATAAAAACGATGGAAGAAATTGCTGAAAATGTTAAAAGAAAGCGAGAGCAAACCAGTCTTAAAAAGATTAGAAAGCAACTTTCTTGAAATAAAAATTAAATTTAGGTGTAAAAACACAATTGGACTTGACTTATTATGTTTTTTTAGTGTAATTTTTTATCTTAAGATCAATTTTAATTATTAGGAAAATTTTAATATTATTTTAAATTGATATATTAAAGTTAATTAAGAATTAAATTATTATATATCATATATGGGACAAGGTAGAGCAGAATTTACAGAAAGTATTATTGAAGCCGTTCTAGATGGTAAAAGATTGCGTCAAGAACAAATTAATAAATTAAATGAAACACAAGCAAAAACACTGCTGATGCTTTATCAAGATGAATTAATAAAGGCAAAGGAAGAAAGACAATCCCATACTCCTTCTAAGACAAGAGAGATTGCTAATTGCACTTCCTCTGCAGTATCTGATGTTTGTATTGAGAAAAGGGAAGAGGTGTCAAGATCTTCCGCGCCAGAAATATTTGTTTCTGAATATAGAATATCAACCCTACCTGCTCCTCCTAATATGGATAGTTCAGATAAGACGGGTATTCTAGATATAGAAAAAACGGGAAGAGCTAGTTCACCTTCTTTTTTATCGGTAGATATTAAAGAATTGAGACAAATTTTTATTGATCATGAAAAACCAGATACTAAAACGGATGCTGTGGATAGTAATGTTGTGGATAGTAATGTTGTGGATAGTAATGTTGTGAAGGAAAAAGCTGTTTATCCAAAATCCCTGGATATGGGAGAAAGTGCTGAGAAAAAAAATCCTAAAAAAAATGAAACAGAATTATTAAATAAGGCTCCCTCCATTTTACTAAAACCTAAAATTGAAGAGGATTTTGAAGATACTAAAGGGAAAAATAATCGTGATATTTCAAAACAGGCATTAAGTAAAATAAATTTATATGCACTGGTTCATTGCAAAGAAATAGAGAAAAAATATTTATACTGGAAAGTAAGACAGAATATTACTTCTGCTAAACGTATAAAAGATGCAACTAAGTTCTTCTGCTGGACAATTCCAAATGAAACTTTTCATTTTATAAAAGGGGTAGTCTACAATAATGCCGATCGTGATTATAATGATTTACTGACTTTACAAAAAAAGCAAAAAGAAGAAGCAGAAGATAATTATCAAATTACTATAAGGGCAGCATGGATTGAAGCAATTGCCGAATTAGTGAAATCTGATTTGGATTTTGCAAAATATATTCTTGATACAGATATTGAAGATGCTAAGCTTCATTCCAAAGTGCAAAAATTGTTAAGATTAAAAGTTATTTGGGCAAAAGTTCAATTAGACAAACAATTGATTAAAATTGATGAATATTTCAATAGCAAAACATATCAGGAATCCTTAGATTATTTTAAAGAGAAATCCTTTTATTTAAGAGGTAAATTGGCAATAGCTGATAAGTTAAAAAATAGAGAGGAAAAGAAGAAAAATTTTCAAAATAGGGAAAAATCATGGTTTACTAAACGGATAAACTTAATATTGGATAAGTTAGATATTAAAAAAAGAAAAATAACGAAATGGTGGAAAGGTTCTGTAGTAGATGAAGCAAAATATTATTTAACCTCATTTCCTAAAAAAACTAGTAATAAATTTAAAAAAGTTAGAAAGACTCACGGGAAAACAGGAATGGCTGTTTTGACGGCGACTAGTCTTGCTCTTGTTTCTGGGATCTTGCTTGAATCAGATAATTCTGTAAGTAATTCTACTCAAACAATGGCAGTTAATCCTAATGATTATCAATCCCCCGTTAATAAACCAGTTCTTAAACTAACAAGTGGTAAAAAATCCATAACTGGCAAACCACAAGTTAATAAACCAACCATTAATAAACCTAGCCAACGACGACAACCCGTGTTTTTTAGATTAAGTGATCTGGAAAATGGATTGCCCGCTGAAAGTGTTCCTTTATCAGAAGTAATTAATAAAGGTAGATAATATAATGGAGGTTTTAGATCTAGTCCCCAATTTCAACCACCTTATTATTATCAAGCAATAGGAACCAATCCTAAAAAAAGAGTAAGATTGAGATAGAGATAGAGAAAGATCGGGATATTAAATAAATTTATTTTGGAATTATAAATTTAATATGGGAAATATCCAAAATTCATGGGGATTTCACAAAAATTAAATCCTAGAGGTGAATGGTTACTAAGTTCCGATGTATTGCAGAACTTTAAAAATTATCAAATGAGTGCCCAAAATCAAATTTACTGGTGGACTAAACATAAATCCAATTCACTAGTATTGAGTGAAAAAGATTTAAAATCACATTTAAATATAATAAATAAGCTAAACAGGACTTTGACTTTGAAATCATATTCTATATCCTAATAGCTAAATTGACTAAATTATTGTATAATGTTTTTTATTTTAGTCTTAGTTCCTCCAAATCATTGTTTTAAGCTTCATTTTCTGCTATAATAAAGAGATTAATAATCTTAATTATGACTGGAGCACCAACGCATAAAAGGGCACCACAAGGATCACCACAAGGATCACCACAAGGATCACCACCAGTGTCTGGATCAAAACCATTAGAGAATCCGCACAAACTTCAGAATTCAAATAGTTCAAAAATTCTGAAATATTTAAAATCTGCACCAAAACCAATAACCGTTGATAATGTTGATAATAGACTAGATGCCAATGCTTGTTTGGATATTCTAAAAAATTCTTCAAGTGCAGTTGAGAAAAAAATGTATAAAGAAATTAGTGATGCCCAGAATATTTTGCAATCTATGGGTAAAACTGATCTTTTATTGATTAATGATTCACATCGATTTAATTCTGAAATTTCTTTATTAAAATCGTCTCCAATTAGCATGAATAATTCTGATGCTGCTGCTGTTTTAAGAGGTTGGGAAAGTATGGCGGTAATTAGAAATAAAGCGAAAAGATTACTTTATATGGAAAAAAGAATCACTAATGAAATTCATGGAGAAAAAGCAGGAACTATGGATTCACTAACCCAAACTTTAAAAGATAAGATTGGGAAAATCGGAGAAAATTGGGATCAATGGTCAGGAAATGAGAAATTTATTTTTGCCGCAGGTGCTTTGATTTCAACTATTTGGTTTTTTAAAAGTCAAAACCATGCGGTTAAATCAATACGTGGTTGGTTAAAAACAGGTGCAATTGCTTTGGGAGGAGCTTATATGCTTAATAAAGCTTTTGAATTAATTACAGGGAAAAGTTTGATTGACCGAGCAGAAGATTTAAAAACAGATGTCGAAGGAAAAGATTTTTTTGAAAAAGCGTTTGGTACAGATAAAAAACATGCTGAATTAATTTCTAAAAGTTTTTCAATGTTGGGTAATGAAAGTTTGGTAAGTTTGGCGAATAGATATTCTAAAGCAAAGACTGATGGAACTCATGAGATTAAAGGAACATCAATGCGTCCTAATGAAGCTTATCAGGCCTTGGAAGTTTTTTTCCATAGATTTGGTGGTGTTGAACATTTACAAAAGAAATATAGCGATTACCAACCAGTGATTTCTTATAATCAGGTGGCAGTAATTGAAATGTCTAATGATAAAAATATTAATATAGCTGATAATATTGCTTCTGGGGTTGTTCATGGAATTGGACATAAATTAGAGATAGCTTACAAGTCCCTAGTAACTAGCGGTGCGGCAGCTTGGTTCAGAGAAAAATATCAGGCTATTTTTCATAAAAAACCAACCATAGCTCAGATTGTCAAGTTTGGTTCACGATTTAGTAATACTGTTAAAGATGCGTCTGATTTAAATAATGCGATTGATAAGAATATTTCACCACAAAATGTGTTAGCAGCAAAATATTTTAAGGAAACTTTAGTTGATACATCAATTGATAAATTGACCAATGTGAAATATAAAGAAGCAAGTGATGGTTACACATACCTTATCACTCAAGATGAATTGACTACGAAGATTTCCAATAATAACAAGTTAAATGCGACCACTCAAACTAATATCAATAAGATGGAACAGTTTTTAAGTAAAAAATATAATATTGATCTGAAAGGGGTTAAAAAAGATATTCAGGTAATGGGAAGTGTTTTTGTTGTAAAGACCGATAAAGTAGAATATTTTGCCAGATATAAGAGGTAATCAAGTTTAGAACGAGAACGAGAGCTAGACTTAAAGTTTATAGAAAATCAATCGTTGACAGTTTGGTTTTTTTGACATATAGTTCGCTCTTAAAACACAAATAAACAGAATAGATCATTTAATCTGTTTGTTTGATGTTTAACCTACTCTACATAATCGGTTTAATCGGAATATTACTCTCCCCTATCGGGACAGGTATGCAAACCAATTTACATCTTGAAAATTCAAGTCAGATTAATTTAAGTAAACCTATTTCTTTGGTGATCCCTTTGGCTCATCCAAGTTTTCATCTAGAAAAAAAAACTGATCTACAAGCGAATTTGGGGGAGAGTTCTGTTAATTATTTGAAAAAACTAAAAAAGCTCGGTATTAATCTTCATCTTGGTTCAAATTTTAGTGATGTCGAAGGAGATGGCACTCAAACAAAATTGAAACATTGTGCAGAATTGACTTATTTAACACTTGAAAAATTACCTCAGAAGATTTCTTCAAAAGTGAAGGATTTAACTTTACATTTTGATAATAGTGCCCGCCGTGGACTTGGAGGTGGAGGGACTATTATTTTGCGTTGTAGTAATGAAACTGATGCTGAACTTGTTGGTGTTTTGATGCATGAAATCGGACATGTGACTGATTCATCATATTTAACTGGAAATTTTTGGTCAGGAAAAAGTGAATTTATGGATGGTCAGAATCCGGTTTATAACGATGATCCGAGTTTGAAATTTTATAGAATTAGTTTTACAAATGAAAAAATAATTAAATCTACAGCCAGCAAAGAGGACTTTGTATCGGGTTATGCGATGACTGATCCTTTTGAGGATTTTGCAGAGACATTTAATTTTTATGTTTTGCATGGACGAGAATTTCGTGCGATGAAAGTAGATAATTATGCTTTAAATCAGAAATATAATTTTATGAAAGATAAAATCTTTGGTGGACATGAATTTGGCTTTGATACGATTAATTCTTCCTATAATCTTGCCAGTCGTGCGTATGATTCAACCTTAATTGCATTTAATTTGAATAATTTTATTGCTTTTTAGAAAATTTTTGGTAAACTAAGAGAGTCACATCAATTCAGTGTCGAGTTATAGTTGTTTCCATTTAATTTTTAGGATATTGAGGCTTTTCTAGGGCGTTGATACTCCTGAGTAACAATTACCCCCGTCTGGCAAGTTCAGATGGGGTCTTGTTATTTCTTTGTAGAAGTTTCTTGATATTTCTTTCTGATGCCCTCCCGAAAACGCTATGATATAAAATTTTTTGCGTAAACATCCGGTGCCGATTTGATTTTTTGAAAAGCCGTGTTATATTTTTGCGGTCAAGTTTATATGGTGTCTATAGCTCAGTTGGTTAGAGCGCCGGGTTGTGGTCCCGGAGGTCGCGGGTTCGAGCCCCACTAGACACCCCAATTTAAGATGAATTATTAAGAAGGGTATGTTGTTTTTTTTTCAAAATTTCATGCAGAATAGCGGAAATAAATTGTTCTAATTTTTGTTGATTGAGATAGACATTGTTTTGTTTAAGTAAATCATTTAAAGAAATGGTAGCTAATTTGATAATTTCAATATGTAATTTTTCACCGAGATAAGCTCTGAGAGAAATCCGCTCATAGTTTTCTGTATAAATTTTTTCTATTTCTGATAACCAGCTATCAATGATTAATTTTAAATGAATTGGAATTGAATTGAATGGTAATGCAATATCGGTAATTGTTTCTGAATCATCTGTTTTTTCGGAAACCGATGCGGGTGATTTAAGGATTAAACCGCTAGATTTTTGTAATTCATGATTGGAAATTATCATCAGAGATATTATAAAGGATGCTGGCAGATTATGATGTAATAGGACGGTTACCAATTCAATAATATCTTCGCGTTGATTTGACTTAATAAAAGAGAGAAGAATGTTAATTAATTCATCCTCTTTCTTTTTTTGCTTTTGTTCGCCGGCTTTAATAGCTTTGATCTGTTGAGCGGCAACTTTCATCCTTTCCTGAAATTGGCGTAAAGCTTCAGGATTGCCTTGTTGATTGTTATTTTCAAAACCAAGGAAATTATCAATACCTTGCATTATTCAACATTGATAAACTTGTCTTTATGAACTTGACCGTTATATTTGCGAAGCTGTTTTTCAGTAAATTTTACAATGCCGTCTTTTAAGGCAAATATAGTATGATCAGTTCCAATACCAACATTTTCTCCAGGGAAAAATTTGGTACCTCGCTGTCTAACAATGATATTTCCAGCTTTGACTACCTGCCCTCCATATATTTTAACGCCCAGACGTTTGGCGATGGAATCTCGACCGTTTTTGGTAGAACCAGCGGCTTTCTTATGTGCCATATAGATTTTTGTTAATAATTTGATTCCAAAATAAGTTTGGAATAAGAAATAGCAGTGTTTGGATACTAATTGAAGAAATACACTTTTGCAATACATTTTTCAATTCATTTTGGCAAGTCTTTTTGGCTTGTTCCAGACCCAGTTACCTTGTTTAAAAACATCATTTTTGATATAATATAAAGATTAATATGAATATAAAAAATAAAAATCAAATTAGGGAATTAATATATAAGCTGATGATATTGGGCATTACTCTGGCTATGTTGGTTTTGCCAGCATCCAGTCTGGTTTCTTTTGCCCAAAATGCTACAAAAAACGATAATCAAAATACAAATAATAATCCTTTACCAACAGAACAACAACTTAGCGATATCCAAGCAGCTAAAACTATACAGTTTTTAGGACAATTAAATGGAGAGATTCACTCTAATGAATCAACTCTCTTAACAATTAATGGTAATGTGAACGATAGTCAGCAAAAGGTTTCAGGTTTGGAAATAAAAATGAATACTTTACAAGATCAAATAAATAATTTTGATACCCAAATTAAAAATTCTGCAGAAATAATTAGTAATGTCCAAACTCAAATTCAAGATAAAGCAGTGGAAATTGAATCTTTACAAAATGATTTGGAAGTTTTAAATACTGAAATTTCCTTTCAAAAGCAAAATATTGCTGATTATTTAAAAACTCTTTATATTGAAGGGAATACAATTAAAAATCAAAGTGCCAATAATCAAATTTCAACTTTAAAATTACTTTTAAGTGGACAGAAGATTAGTGATATTTTAAATAATTTAAAATATGCGGAAATTCTTCAAGAAACCGGTCAAAGAATGATTCAAAAATTGGCAATTTTAATAAAGAAACAAAAAACGGAACAAGCACAATTATATATAGATAGACATAATCTATATATATTAAACGATAAATTGACTAAAGAGAAGAATGAATACGAGATTAGGAAAAGGGGTAAGGAATCCCTGTTAGATCGAACAAAAGGTCAGGAAAAAATTTATCAACAATTGTTAGCTACCTCAAAAATAGAACAAGAACAAGTTTTGCATGATATTTCCACATTGAAATCAAATCTGGGTTTTATTCAAAAAAGAATGAAGGATCAAGGCAGGGATTTTAATCCTAATGATTATAAAAGTTTGCTTAAAACAACTTCCGATAAGGCAATTTATGAATATTTACAAACCGCACATGGATATAATGCTTTATTCCAACCCCGCTGGCCTGTTAGTCCTTATCGTGGAATTAGTGCTTATTTTCATGATAAATCTTATTTTAAGATATTTGGAATGCAGCATAATGCGATTGATATTCCTACTTATCAAGGAACACCAATTAAGGCTCCAGCTCCAGGTGTAGTTTATAAAGCAAAAGATAATGGATATGGTTATAGTTATATAATCCTTGCTCATGCTAATGGATTTATGACAGTTTACGGACATGTCTCAGAGATTGATGTGAAAGTAGGAGAAACTGTGCGAGAAGGACAGATAATCGGGCTTTCCGGTGCTACTCCGGGTACTAAAGGTGCAGGTTTATATACTACCGGTCCTCATTTGCATTTTGAAATCATTAGAGATGGAGTATATCAAGATCCACTAAATTACTTGAATTTAGCTTATTTAAATCTAAAATCTTTACCTCAAAAATATAAGGCAAAGGCTTTGGGAGATTATGAAAAAGTTAGAAATATTGATGGTAAAGTACCGGTTAAAAAAAATACCGGAAAAATATCTGTGCAAAAGATGGTAGAATTGCAGGGGGCTGTTAGTGAATAGTATTTTTTTGTGAAAGTCTCAATGTGATTATTATGGCACTTATTTGTAATGTCACCACTAAAAACGCTGAAAAATATTTTAGAGCAAGTGGATAACCAGGTAGGGTGTAATCTAAAAAAGTTGGATAAAAATAATGTGTAATATCTACGCTGGTGAAAAATAAAATGGCAGGTAAAATCTTTTTCCATGATAAATTTTTGATTTCTGATTTGATGACAAAAGCTTGCAGTCCATAAGCTGCCACCCAAAACATGCTGCCAAAATCATGCCAATTGAATCCATGCCAAAGCATTAGTAAAGGAAAATAAATTTGAGCAGCAATTCCATAAGTAAAAAGTCCAATAAATAATAATTCCGTAAACCAGACTGGCACTTTTTTTATATGAATATAAATTAAATCCCAGATCACTAAAAGTGGTGGGTAAAGTGAACAAATGGAAGTAAATAAAATTAAATAATAGGGCACTTGGCTGAGCCAATTAAAATCGGCATAAGCACTTAAAATACTCCAAATTATATTGAAAAAAAGTAATAAATAGAGCCAATTTGTTTTTGCTTTGAGTGACTTGATTTTTTGCAGTACACTGTTTTTTGACATATAGAATGTTTTTGCGGTGACTATTATGGAAAATAAAAAGAAAAAAAACAAGTTGAGTAATAAAATTATTGAAAAAAGTAAAAAAGACTTTTTTAAAACTTTTAAATTATTAAAATTAGCCTACCCGCATGCAAAATGCTCTCTTAATTCTAAAAATGCTTGGCAACTTTTAGTAGCTACTATTTTATCAGCACAATGTACCGATAAAAGGGTGAATATGGTGACTCCCCTGTTGTTTGCCAAATATAAAACGGTTGAAGATTTTGCCAAGGTTTCTAAAAGTGATGTTGAAAAATTAATTCGTTCAACTGGATTTTATAAAAATAAAACTAAAAATATTATTGGATCTGCCCAAAAAATAGTTAAAAATTTTAAAAGTGAAGTACCAAATCAAATGGATCAATTACTTTCTTTGCCCGGAGTTGCCAGAAAAACCGCTAATGTTGTTTTATGGAATGCTTTTAGAAAAAATAAAGGAATTGTGGTTGATACCCATGTTAAACGGATTTCTTTCAGACTTGGTTGGACAAATCAGCTTGATCCAAATAAAATTGAAAAGGATTTGATGATTTTGGTGCCACAAAGAGAATGGGGCATGCTTTCACATTATATTATTGATTTGGGACGTGATGTTTGCAAAGCGAAAAATCCAAATTGTGTTGCATGTCAATTATCTAAAGCATGCCCCTGGTATAAAGAAATAATTTCTTAAAAATAAGTTGACGATGAAATTAAAATTAGAAAAATCAAAAATATTTGATCCTGTAGCCGGATCAGTTGTCACAGTGATTTTAGATGGTGTTGGACTCTCTCCGCATAAAATTGGTAATGCGGTTGAATCTGCTAATATGCCTTTTTATAAAAGTTTGTTTGGAAAATATCCATGGATTAAATTAAAAGCTCATGGTACTGCGGTTGGACTTCCTACTGATTCAGATATGGGAAATTCCGAGGTGGGTCACAATGCTATGGGTGCTGGAAGAATTTTTGTGCAAGGAGCCAAATTAGTTAATGAAGCTATTAAGTCTGGAGAAATTTGGCGTGGACAGGTTTGGCAAGATATTATTTCGATTAATAAATTAGGGGGAACTTTACATTTAATGGGGCTTTTATCTGATGGGAATGTTCATTCTCATATTAATCATTTAAAGGCTTTAATCAAACAAGCAAAGATAGAAAAATTTGGGAAAGTAAGACTACATATTTTGCTAGATGGCAGAGATGTTGGAGAAACCTCTGCTTTGAAATATATAGATGATATTGAAGAATTTATGGATAATTTGAGAGATGATAAATTTGATGTTGAAATTGCTTCTGGGGGTGGCAGGATGGTTATTACGATGGATAGATATGGTGCTGATTGGGGTATGGTTGAGCGTGGTTGGAAAGTGCAAGTTTTGGGAGAAGGACGACAATTTGGATCAGCTAAAGAAGCTGTGGAGACTTTGAGAAAAGAAAATTCTGGAGTAATTGATCAAAACTTATCGGAATTTATAATTGCGAAAAATGGCAATGCGGTTGGTCAAATTAATGATGGTGATGCTGTTATATTTTTTAATTTTAGAGGAGATCGTGCAATTGAAATTAGTCGTGCTTTTGAAGAAAAGGATTTTTTAAAATTTGATCGAGTAAAATGGCCAAAAGTAATTTTTGCCGGTATTATGCAATATGATGGGGATTTAAAAATTCCGAAGATATTTTTAGTTCAGCCACCGGCAATTGATCGAACATTAAGTGAATATTTATCTGCCAATGGTATTACTGAATATGTGATTTCAGAAACTCAGAAATTTGGACATGTTACTTATTTTTGGAATGGGAACTGGTCTGGAAAATTTAATAAAAATTTGGAATTTTATGAAGAGGTCCCAAGTGATTTGATTCCTTTTGAAAAACAACCGGCAATGAAAGCAAAAGAAATTACTGATCGATTAATTGAGGCTGTAAAATCCAGAACTTATAAATATTTAAGGGTAAATTATCCAAATGGAGATATGGTTGGACATACCGGTAATTTTGAAGCAACAGTTAAAGCAATGGAAGCACTAGATATTGAATTGAAAAAATTGGTAGAAACTGTTTTAGCAAAAAATGGAGTGATTATGATTACTGCCGATCATGGTAATGCGGAAGAAATGTATGAAATTGATAAAAATGGAAATCTAATTAAAGATGATGATGGAAATTATAAAGCAAAAACTTCACATACTTTAAATCCAGTAGCTTTTATTTTGATTACGGATTTCTCAAAAATGCATTTTGAATTAAATACTAATAAAAAAAATGGGGAATTATCAAATATTGCCGCAACAGTAATAAACCTACTTGGCTTTGAGGCTCCAACAGATTATGATGAAAGTTTAATTGTAAAAAAATAATTGAGAATAAAGTGAATTTTAAATTTGATTTTTTTTGGTTATTTGACTTTACATTTGTATTTGTTAAAATCTTTGGGTACTTAATTAATAGTGCATCTAGGGGATTAGCCAAGTGGTAAGGCACCGCCCTTTGAAGGCGGCATTCGGGGGTTCGAATCCCTCATCCCCTGCCAATATTTATAAAATCGGCAGTTCTGAATGAACCTACTATTTATTTACTAGAATAGTAAATCAGTAATTAATGAATTATTGCGAGAAATGGAACAACGATTGAGATCAGAAGAATCGCTGCAACTAATACAGCAAAATATTTAGTGGATTGTTTTCTTTTCATCTTAAATTTTATTTATTTTACTGTACTATAAAACTGTTCCAGTAACAAGAATATTTTTGGAGAATGTATCAATAACATTATCGTTATCGGTAACTTCTAAAGTAATATGATAAGTTCCAGGCTTTGTGAATGTTTCAGTTGGTTTGCGTGTTATTGAGGTATTTCCATCACCAAAATCCCATGAATATTTGGCAACTGCACCCTGTGAACAACGTGGATCAAATTCTACACTGAGGGGAGCTGGTCCACTTTCTAATGATGGTACAAAACAAGCGGTAAGGGCAATTGGTCGAACATTGATTACTAAAGTTGCTGTTGAAGTCTTGCCATCAGAAGCTTTTGCTGTAACTGAGGCGGTAAATGTGCCAATTGATGTGTATTTATAAGAGACGGTTCCAGCATCAATTCTTCTTGGAGAACCATCTCCAAAGTTCCATTCATAACTGGAAATTTGTTTGCTCGGATAGGTTGATCCCGTAGCATCAAAATTAACTGTTAATGGGGCAGTTCCTTCAACCTTATCAGCGGTTAATCTGGCCTGTAGTCCTTGTGGGGTAACTTTAACGACCTGAACAGTTGACCCTTGTAAGCCATTTGCATCAATAGCTGTAAGTTTAACATTATATACACCGGCCTTTTTATAAACATATTTCACACTTTGTCCAGCGGCATCATTGGTTCCATTTCCATCAAAATCCCACTTATAATCAATTATATTTCCAGAATCATGTGATTTTTTTCCAGAAAAAGAAATTTCAAAAGGGACTTGTCCAGAAATAGAATGTGTTTTGCTATCTACCGCGGGAGTTGTGGTTATAACAGCAATTGGTGGAACAGCCCTATTTATAACGGTAATTGTCTGACTTGCTTTTCCCACTTTATTTTGCACATCAGTCGCAGTTAAAGAAATATCATATTTCCCGGCTTTGGTATAAGTATGATCGGCATTTCTAGTATTGGCATGAGGGCTGTTATCTCCAAATGCCCATTCATATTTGGTAATATTGCCATTTGGAGAAGTAGTTTTATTTCCAGAGAAAGCATATTGAGTATTGGTATAATATTTACCATCTGTTGTCGGAATATTAATTATTGGAACAGGAATATTAGGACCTGTAACCGTAATTGTTTTACTTAAAATCACAGGCTTTTGACCGGTATTATCGGTGACGCGTAATGCGACTTTGTAATCCCCTTCTTTATCAAAGGTATGGCTAACTGTTTTGCCAGAGCCATCTTTAAAAGTATTGTGACCTGAAAAATCCCAATCATAAGCGGTAATTTTACCACCCGGTGAAGCAGATTTACTGGCATCAAAAGCAATTGTTAAAGGTGCAGGACCTGTGCTGGGTGTAATAGTGAAACCAGCAACCAGTTTAGCACCCACTATTGTTATTAATTTAGAAAAATTTTGGTTCAATTCTTTATGTGTTGTTTTATTGCGAGCCGTAACTATCAATTTAGCAGTATATTGTCCAACGGTCGTGTAAGTATGAGTAACAATCGGTGTTGATGAGGTGGGAGAATTGTCTCCAAAATCCCATTGATAGAAAACTATATTCACTTGATTGGAATTATAAGGTAGTTTAGTGGCATTGAAGGTGACCTTAAATGGTGCAATCTGGCGTGTTGTTTTGGCAGGAGTTGTTTGAAAAGTAGTTAGATTGGGTGAAGTTGGAATATTAACTCTCTTGCCGATCAGATAGAGATAAACGACCACCCAAATACCAAGTAATAACACGAAAATCAAAAGGGCGATTAGTCCTTGTTTTAAACCTTTTGATTTGGCAACTGTATCAACTTTGGGAGCGGCTAGATTTTTGGCAAAGCCAATTATCATTACAAAGAAAAGAATCATAACAAGCAATCCAAAGATTAGATTTGTTAAGGTAATTAAGGTATTCGTGAAATCTGCAGCGTTAACGCCTAAAGCTTGAGCCAGTCCATTGGAACCGCTGGCAGAAGTAGATGCAACAAAAGCCACAACGAAGATGACAAATAAAATTAATGAACAACCAAAGAAACTAATACATCCCATTAACAGTTTGCGTGGATTTGGACCGCCCCCTCCTCGTCGTGGTTGACCTTGGCGTGGTGGTCGATTAGATTGAACTAATTGGGATTGTGAAATTGGTGAAGTAGGAACAGCGCGAGGAGTACCCTGAATTTGCTTAATTGGTTGAGGGTTTGGTTGCTGAACCTGTTGCTGATTCGGTTGCGGGACTTGTTGAGAATTTGGTTGCTGAACCTGTTGTTGATTCGGTTGCGGGACTTGTTGAGGGTTTGGTTGCTGATTCGGCTGAGGTTGATTATTTGAATTTGGTGTTTGCATATTTAATCTTCAATTTTATTTTTATTTTTTCTACGAAAAATCAAAAGGAGTATAACATAACCGATTAGAGATCCATAGAGAAGGAATGGATTGACTGAGTTAGAGGCTTCAAAAAGATTTGCCCCTAGACTTTTATTGGATGATGTTGAAATGGGTGTTGAGGGAGAAGATTTAGTATTGGGACTGACTATTCCAGCAGGTTTTACATTTACAAAATTAGTAACTGATTTTTGCTGTCCTATCGAATCTTCAACTGTGAGCTTAGCACGATAAATCCCATAATTATCATAAGTATGAGTAGGACTTGGATCAGTGGAATCTAAGTCATTATTTTTAATTCCATCACCGTTAGAATCAACATTAATATTAAAATCCCATGCATATTTCTTTAAAGATGCACCTGCCCCTGTATCAGCAGTAGATTTATTAGTGAAATTTACAGTTCTGGTTGTTCCCTGTTGCTTTGAAATAAAAGCGGCGACTGGAGGTTTAGCTTGAGCTTCAGCATAAATCTTAATAGTGTCAGATGTGGAAGTAGAATCGGAAACATCGGTTACGGTCA
>VAOY01029509.1_pt1 | contig 16666 bp, 11 predicted proteins | sample 3393881 | NCBI WGS metagenome assembly VAOY01 (sample SAMN08290430, study PRJNA428436) | hydrothermal vent metagenome | isolation source: Deep-sea hydrothermal vent chimney | place: Indian Ocean: Southwest Indian Ridge
ATAGCGGACGATCATCCGTTATTTCGTGAAGCGCTGAAAGGGGCATTGAGTGCTAAGTTCGCTGATTTAGAAGTGTTTGAATCGGAAAACTTTGATACCACATTGCAAGTGCTTAGCGAACAAGAAGATCTTGATATTCTACTGCTAGACCTTCACATGCCAGGTAATGGCGATTTATACGGCCTTATTCGTATTCGCGAAGACTATCCAAGCTTACCCATAGCTGTGGTATCAGGTAGTGAAGACATTAATATTGTTTCTAAAGTGATGGGATATGGTGCGATGGGGTTTATACCTAAATCATCGTCATCAGATGACATTGCCATAGCTATTAACCATATTCTTGAAGGGGATGTATGGTTACCCACAGAGCTTAAAGATAAAGTCGCCGCGGTTGATGGCGAAGACAAAGAAATAGCCGCTCAGGTGGCATCGTTAACGCCACAACAATATAAAGTGTTGCAGTACTTACACGAAGGCTTATTAAACAAACAAATCGCTTATGAATTACATATTTCTGAGGCCACGGTAAAAGCACATATCACCGCTATTTTCAGAAAACTTGGTGTATATAACCGTACTCAAGCGGTCCTTATTGCCTCAAAACTTCAACTTGATCCTATTGAGTCGAACTCGTAATTAGATAATAAAAATAATAAAGAGGCGGTTAGCCTCTTCATTAAAATAACTTAAGCAAATACCACGGTGCGATTACCGTTAATAAACAGTTTGTGCTCAGAGGCTAACTGTAAGGCTTTGCAAAAAACTGTTTTTTCTACATCTTTCCCCATTTTTGCCATCATTTCTGCGGTATCAGCATGACTAACATGGGTTATATCTTGCAAAATAATTGGCCCTTCATCGAGTTCATTATTAACAAAGTGAGCTGTTGCACCAATGATTTTTACGCCACGCTCAAAAGCCTGATGATAGGGTTTTGCACCGATAAATGCCGGTAAAAATGAGTGGTGGATATTGATTATTTTCCCTTCAAAGCGAGCGACAAACTCAGGGCTTAAAATTCGCATATATTTAGCAAGGCCAATAATATCAGGTTGGTAGCTGGCAATTAGGTCACCCACTTGCTGATCGTGCTCTGCACGGCTCAACCCTTCATGAGAAACAACATGAAATGGTACATCAAAACCGGCTGCCAAAGGGGCTAAGTCTGGATAGTTTGCGATAACGGCCAATACTTCAATATTCAAAGCTTTTTCAAATTGTTTGAGTAAAACACCACCCAAACAATGTGCTTCTTTAGTGGCAAGTAGTACAACTTTGGTTTTCTCGCTGCTATGCAATGCAAGCTCAGCACCATCTGGAAGTAAGGTTGCAAGGCTAGGTAAAAAGTTATCTGACACAGTGCCACTTAACTCAGTACGCATAAAAAAGCGCTTGGCGTCTTTATCAACAAACTCATTATTACGTGTGATGTTTAAATTATGCTCATGACAAAGGCCTGTGATTTTGGCAATTAAGCCAACATCATCATCGCATTGCGTGGTTAAAATCGTGTTCATAGTCCTCATTCTAATCCCGTTTGTGTGGCCTTTATTATTTGCTAATTTTTAAGTGCTGCATAGCGCAATTTTAACTATCTAATAATTAATTTAAGAAAAGCCGAACTCTATTTGCTGTATTACAAAGTGTAATGATTATTGGTTATTTGTGGAAAAGTGAAGTAGTTATTTTATAAGTGTGATTTTTTGTCCATAATTTTTATTAAATACGTAGCTTTGCACATCTTTCTATACGTTTTTTAACAGTTTGGTAAGTAACTGTAAATCAAGGTAATAGTTTGTAAAATATGAAATTTTCCTGATTTTTTCTAGTCCAAAGGGAGCATTAAAATAATAAGGAAAAACTTCATGAAAAGCACTTTGCTTAAAACAATAATGGCCTCTAGTCTGATCTGTGTACTTACTGCATGCTCAAGTGACGATAGTAGTGGCGGTGATAGTGGTTATGTACAACTTTATAATGGCTCATATAACAGCCCTTATACTCGCTTATTTGTAGACGATACCGAGCGATCAGGGACTAATTTTGGAGATGTATCAACCCGTCATAATTACAGCTCTGGTGAATATGAGTTGAGCTTTGAATATATTGATGCGAATGATAGTTACATCACAATTAATGAAGACACGATTAATATTAAAAATGACTATACTCAGTTAGTTGTTATGAATGGTGATTTTGCAGAGCTAACTTTTACTGAACTGAGTATTCCAACATCTGCCGATGAAGACGACTTTAATCTAGGCTTTTTCAATATTGTGGGTGAAGATAATTTATACGATGTTTATATTGCAACGGACGATGGTCTATTTGATACAGCAGAGCTCATTAGTACCTCGCCATATCTTACAGTACCAGAGCTTTCGACTCTAGAGGAGGGCTACTACACACTTTATGTTACCTTGAGTGGCAGTACAGATGTCATTTTTGCCTCGCCTACTGTGTATTTTAATGATGAAGCCAGCTATGTTGCGGTGATACGCCCAAGTTATGCGACTGAAGAAGATGGTATAACCCTTGATGTTGTAACAGCAAGTAATTCTGTTACTCAGCTTAATCACCAAGATGCCGAAGGTCAGCTTCGTTTTATAAATACAATTGATGACTACCCACAGACACAATTTAAGATAACGCGCGGAACAACAACCAACAACACAGAGGTTGTTGCAAGTGATCAGTATTCAAACTACATCAATATGTCACCTAATAGCTACAGTGTCGCTATGCTAGATGAGGCCGGAGATAAAATCGTTGATAACTTTTTACTGACTCTGGAACGCGAGCAAAGTGCTGTGGGCGTATTTTATAAAGATAAAGAGTACGGCCCGCGTATGATGACACTTGAAGAGAACTTAACTCCAAGTAGTTACAGCCATGCTGTGACAGTCGTGAATTTGATTGACAGTTACGCAGGGCAGAATATCGATGAGGTTGACGTGTATTTCACGCTCAATGGGGAAACAGTTGAAGACACGAGTAATGTTATTGATGGTATTGATCAATATGATCAAGAAGAACAAGTCGTAGATAATGAGATTTACACCACCTATGTTGTATTTGAAGATAATGGGCAACAAATTGTTTTACTCCAACAAAGTGATATGGATTTTACCAAAGAAGGCAATTACATTTTGATTATAGAGCATGATGATGCCGCAGATTCAGGCTTTAAAATGACATTAGAGCGAACTGTCACCGAACAATCTTAACAGGTTTGACGCAGTACCTTCGTTGCTTTACTCACGGCAAATGTTTATTGTATAAATAATTAGAGCGTTTGCTTTATGGAAACAAGGATGATGTATGGATGAAGGTATTGCGTTAATAGTGTTACTGGTTGCAGTAATTCTTTTTGGATCAGTGGCGGGTATTGTTGCCCTGTTTCAGCTTTCAAATTTAAGAAAAGAAGTGATAGCGTTAAGGAAGACGATCACGTCAAAGTCGTATCAGCCGCATCTTGCTGATGAAGCTAAAGTATCAGCTCATGTTGAATCGCAATTAAGAGAGCATGCACAGCCTTCACCCACTAACATAGAGCCCGATTCAACCACTCTTGAACAGCCTAAAGTTGATTCTCATAATGTTAAACTCAGCGTTTCAAAACAGCCCAAGCCAGATTATCTTTCGCCAATTATTGCTCAATTTAAAGCCAATTGGTTAACTTGGGTAGGAGCTATAGCGCTGGCGTTTGGTGGGATTTTCCTTGCCCGTTATTCACTTGAAGCAGGTTTATTATCAGAGTCTATGCGGGTTATTTTAGGGGCCGTGTTTGGTGTAAGTTTAATTACAGTCGCCGAGGTGTTGCATCGAAAAGGGATTGTTTTTGAAGGGTTTAGTAACTATATACCTGCGGCACTTGCTAGTGGCGGCTTTATAAGCTGTTTTGCTTTAACTTTACTTGCTTATTCACATTACGGATTATTACAGCCTTTACCTGCTTTTGGTATTTTGACCTTTGTATCTCTGGCTGCCAGTTGGATGGCATTAAGGTTTGGCCCACTGCTCGCGGTTATTGGCATAATTGGCGCCTATAGTGTACCGGTATGGGTAAGTACAGGAAGTAACGACTTTATTGCCTTACTGACCTATGTTGGTTTTGTTACTGTATCAGCCTCTTTAGTAGCTCATTATGTGAAACGCCATTGGTTATGGTATTTGCTATGGGCTGGCCACTTAGGTTGGTTTTGGTTAGTGGCTGTCACTGCATCAAGCCAATTTTTATGGTTTATTAATCTGTATGCAGCTTTGAGTATTCTACTATTGATTGCGATACCGCGTTTAGGGTTAAAGCTAAGGCAGGTAGAGCACCGCCCTTATCGCTTTACAAAAATGCTAAGGCAACTGCCAGATACTCCCTTACTGCTGGCAATTATGTCCCCTGTGCTTTTATTAATGAGCACTACCAATGCATTGCTTGTCTGGCAGCTTAGCACTTTGTTATTTGTTGTTTTATTACTATTTTTGATTTTAAAAAATAGTGTATGGGATAACTGGCTACTACTCGCTTTGGCATGTGTTGTAATGCTATTGATTGCACAAAATAGCACCGTTGATTTTTCAGAGCAGCTTTTTGTCTTTAGGCAAAACTACGGAGCAGGGCTGTTTTTCAGTGCGTTGTTTTTAAGTTATGGGTGGTACTTTTCAAGCAAGTATCCAAAACGTTTAGGGTTTACATTAATAGCGTCACTATCAACCTTTGTAATTGTAGCAAGTTTATATTTAATTACCCCTGACCATGCTTTAATGAGCGCTTATCCGTTATGGTGTGTTGTGTTGTTAGCGGTCAGTGCGCTGCTATTTAAACTCTCAGTAAATAATAACCATCCTTTACAGGTATTCTGCTACTGGCTTGGTGCTAATGCTAATATTAGTTTAGCGCTAACTATGCTACTTGAAGGAAGTAGTTTAACTCTCGCATTAACGGTGCAAGTGTTATTGATTAGTTTTTATGTGAACAAGCACAGTATCACAATGCCAAGTTGGCCATTAAAAGCATTAGTTGCAGGTTTACTCGCGCGCTTGAGCGTAGCCCCTTGGTTAGTGGATTATAATGACACAAACCTGTTTGGTGTTCACTGGAGTCTCATTGTTTACCCTGTCAGTGCATGTTTGTTTTACTGGGCCGCAAGGTTTTGGCATCAACAACCTCTTCGAGTGTGGTTAGAGGGCGCCACTTTACATTGTATCGCTTTGTTTATAACGACTGAAACAAGTTATCAATTGGTGGGACGTTATCCTGATTTTGATAATTTATCGGTGTATGAACACATTCTACTTGCCTGTAACTGGGGCGTGTTAGGCTGTGTGTACTTATTGCGTTCGAGGTTTACTCAACATTTGGTAAGGCTTTATCAGGCTAGTGCGATTGTACTTTTAACACTGGCTGGTTTATTCGCATTAAAACTACTCACTGCGTTGAACCCTTTCTTTGAGCCTATAGACATAGGTCAGTGGCCAATTATTAACTGGTTATTACTGCTCTGGTTTGTGCCTGCATTAATAATCTTATGGGTAGCAAAGTTAATAAAGCCTATTAATACTAAATTGGTTAAGCCATTAATTTGCCTCGCAGGTGCTTTTCTTGCTCTTTATATTAATGCTGAAATACGTCACAGCTGGCAAGGTGAGCTTATTAATTTAGCGCAGTCGACCTCAGATGCCGAACTATACACATATTCGTTAATATGGTTATTGATAGGTGCATTAGTGGTGATTGCGGGGCACTTGCGCTCTATAGTTGATCTGCAAAAGCTTGGGCTAGGTTTACTGGCTTTAGTGGTGTTGAAGGTATTCTTGATTGACATGGCAAATCTAACGGGGCTGCTAAGAGCGGTGTCATTTATTGGCTTAGGTATTTCATTGGTTGCACTAAGTTGGCTGTTTCAAAAATTTAAGGCAAAGCCACATGCTTTGCCTTAAATAAAGGGTAGGTTATGCACTGTGATTAAGCAGTGCTTTTAACTTCGCTGGTTTTACCGGTTTGCTGAGATAGTGGATGTTCTCAGCTTTTGCTTGTTGTTTAAGCGCTTCATCACGTACAGCGGTAATTAAGATTGCCGGAACAGGGCTTTGCCAAATTTCACGTAATGTTTTAATTAACGTAATGCCGTCACAGTCGTGACCAAGCTGATAATCCATCAGGATTACATCTGGGGCACGATGATCTTTAGCATATGCCATTATCGCGTTTACGTTATCGAATAACTGATAATTAGCTTGCCACTTTTGTAGAAGACTTGCCATCGCATTAAGGTTTTCAGGGTCATCATCTACCGCGACAATATTCATAGCAGAGCGGCTTTCCATACCTTTTTTCGGCGTTTGTTTTTGTTGTATAAATTGTTTCTCTCCATAAGGGACTTCAATACTAAAGCGGCTTCCTTTACCTAGGTTTGAGCTTACATCTAAGCGTAAAGACAGTAAGTCTGCCATTCTTTTTACCACGCCTAAGCCAAGACCGACCCCTTTATTGTCACCTGCTTCAATACGATAAAAGTCCTTGAAAATTTTTGCTTGTTCCAACTGTGATATACCAGGGCCTGTATCCCATACTTCAATACGAAGATGATGTTTTCGTTTACGGCACGCAATTAATACTCTTCCTTTATCAGTGTACTTCACGGCATTGGAAACAAGGTTTTGAATAATACGGCGTAGGTAAGTTATGTCGCTATGTACAATGATCCCTGTAGAGCGTACTGTGAGTTTCAAACCTTTTTCGCTCGACATAATTGCGTACTCATTTTTAAGCGGAGCAAGAATATCGTCAATACTAAAATGGCGTGGAGTTGGCGTCATCGCACCTTGTTCTAACTTAGCTATTTCAAGTAATGCAGACATCAGGTGGACGGTTGAATCTAAACTTGCACCGAGTTTTTCAAAATTATTTAAGTTATTACTCGAGAGTGTTTTATCATCAATGGCTGCTAAATAAAGTCTAGCAGCATTAAGCGGTTGTAAAATATCATGACTGGCCAGTGCCAAAAAGCGAGTTTTACTATCATTAGCTTGCTCAGCTTCTTTTTTAGCCAAAGTGAGTGCTTGCTCAGTTTGCACGCGACTGTCAATTTGCGCTTGCAGATCTTTGTTAATCGTTCGAATTTCTTGCGTTCGTGCTTCGATACGGTTTTCAAGATCCATATTGACTTCCTCAAGAGCGTTTTGGGTTTCAATATGCGCTGTTATATCTGAAAAACTGGTCACAAACCCGCCATCAGGCAGAGGGTTACCTATCATCTCAAAGACTTGGCCATTACGACGATGACGAATAAAGTGGTGTGGGCTGCCATTTTTAAGGTGTTGTACACGTTTTTCTACATGCCGTTCTATTTCGCCAGGGCCGCACTCTCCGCGTTCTGCGTTATAACGGATCACCTCTTCAATCGCTTGGCCTACTTCCAAAAAGCCTTCGGGGTAGTGAAACATTTCTGCGTAGCGCTTATTCCAAGCAACCAAGTTGAGTTCTTTATCAACAACTGAAATGCCATGACTGAGATTTTCAAGCGAGGTGAACAACAGGTTTTGATTAAATTGCAGTGCTTGCGTTGTTTCGTCAAAGAAATTAACAACCTCTTCAAACGCCATGCGCTTCCCTGAGGCGACAGTATGAATAAGTGCTTGTGCAGACGATGCGCCTAGTACGCCTGTTAAAGCGCGCTCACAATAGGCAATAAACTCTGGCTCTGGGTGAGCATTATTGTCATCAAGTTTATTGCTTAATGCAAAGTGCGCAAGTACCTGTTGACTGCGTTGAATACCTAAGAAGGTTTGTAATAGTACTTTAAAGTCGTACACCGTGGCTTTAACGTTCTTATTTAAGCGTCTTGCAAATACCGCTTGCTCTTTCGGGTTTACAAATGCAGCGGCTTGAATCTTATCTATTAAGCGCTCATCGGCACCCAGTGAAAAGCTAATATAACAGCCGATATTTGCAAATAATGCGATTAGCGTACCTCGGGTTATAAGTGTTTGCTGTAACTCGGCATCTAGGCTGTTACCCGCATCTAAAATAGGCAGCATTAAAAATAGAATCCAGCAAATAACACCTGCAAGTAAACCTGCATAAACACCATAAGCATGGCCTTTACGCCAGTATAGACCGCCGACGATAGCAGGCAGTAATTGTGAAACCAGTGAAAAGGCAACCAACCCCATGCTTGCCAGCGCTTTACCATGGCCAAACCATTGCTGGTAGAAATAAGATAAGATCAAAATGCCAGCAATAGTGAAGCGTCTCACAAGTAAAATCTGTGATTTATAACTACTTGTTATGAGGTTACGTTTAAACTTACGGCGCAACATTAAAGGTAAAACCACATCGTTTGAGATCATGGTACTTAAGGTCAGTGTAGCGACCACTATCATCGCTGTTGCAGCAGATAAACCGCCAATAAACACAAAGGTGGTTAAAAACGCATTTTCATGTATTAAAGGCAGTGCTAACACAAAGCTATCGGGTGAAAAGCCACTACCAATGCCTGGATGAATAGCCGCTGTCGCAATCGGAAAAATCATTGCCGCCGTTAAGAGTAAGTAAAGTGGAAACGCCCAACGAGCGGTATAAAGGTGACGTTTGTCTTGGTTATCAACGACGGTTACATGAAATTGCCTTGGCAAACAGATTATAGCGGCTGCGGCCATTAAAGACTGGCCAATAAAATTGAAGCTCAGAAAATCAAAGTTATGCCAATGCTGCCAAATAGAGCCTGTTAATTGCTCGGCTTGCACCGTACTTAAATTAAATAATGTGTATAAAGCAAGCCCCGCAACGGCAACTAAAGCCAGTAATTTCACCATAGATTCAAATGCAACTGCGAGCATCAGCCCTGAGCGATATTCGGTTACATCCACTTTTCGTGTGCCAAAAAAGATAGCAAACATTGCCATGATTAAGGTCGCCGACAGTGCCAGCATAGAACCCGAAATACGGCTGTCATTTTGTAATAATAAAAAGCTGCTACTAAGTGCTTTGAGTTGTAAAGCGATGTAAGGAATAGTCGCAAGTAAGGCTATGATAGTGACCATAATTGCAGTAGTTTGACGTTTGCCATAGCGGGCTGAAATAAAGTCGGCAATAGTGGTGATATTTTGTTTTTTACTTACTAAAACGAGTTTACGTAAAAAGCCCTGACCGAAGAAAAACAGCAGCGCAGGACCGATTAAAATAGGGAGGTAGTTCCAACTACTGGTAGCAGCTGTGCCCACTGAGCCGTAGTAAGTCCAAGATGTACAGTAAATCCCTAAAGAGAATGAGTATACAAAGGGGTGGTGGCTAATACGTTTTGCTAATGGAGTGGTTTTATCCCCCCAGTTAGCTAGCCAGAACAACACGCCAATGTAGGCGAGTGCAACAAAAATAAGCGCAGCTGTCATGTCTAAATTCAGTAATTATTGTAATAACTCTATCTTATCAGAATTATGAATAATTTCGATGTGTTGATTTTTTGTATATACAAAGTTTTATATTTAAGTTATTGAAAAATATTGTCTTTAATGTTTTTTTGTATTTTTATTAGACTAATGTCGCAGATCATTCGTTTTTGCTATTTTCAGTATTTCGCAGATTTATAATTACAGGTTAACTCTTTGTTAAATATTGCTTTTTACTGATTGTTTACAAGTGTGGTTTTGCAGTTTACGTAAACGTAAACTAGTTGTTACGACTATGGTATCAATTCCATATTGCTGAACCCTTGCTAACTTAGTTTATGACAACTAATACCACTCATTACATTGGTAATGTATAAGGGGATAAAAATGGCTTTTAAAGATGAAGAACAAGCAAAAGCTTATTGGGCGGAAAATATTTCACTGCTATTTAAACTGTTAGCAGTGTGGTTTGTCGTCTCATTTGGTTTTGGCATTTTATTGGTAGATGTGCTGAACGAAGTACGTTTTTTTGGGTTTAAACTCGGCTTCTGGTTCTCCCAGCAAGGCGCAATTTACACCTTTGTTGCTTTGATTTTTGTTTACGTTTTCAAAATGAATACGTTAGATAAAAAATACGGCGTAGACGAATAGGAGCTAAGCAATGGATGTTCAAACACTCACGTTTATTATTGTCGGTTTAAGCTTCGCGCTTTACATCGGCATTGCAATCTGGGCCCGTGCAGGGTCAACAAATGAATTCTATGTTGCTGGTGGCGGTGTCCCACCACTGGCCAATGGTATGGCAACGGCCGCTGACTGGATGAGTGCAGCATCGTTTATCTCAATGGCGGGTATCATCTCGTTTGCGGGTTATGATGGTGGTGTATATCTAATGGGTTGGACAGGCGGTTATGTACTTCTTGCTTTATGTCTTGCGCCTTACCTTCGTAAGTTTGGCAAGTTTACAGTGCCAGATTTCATTGGTGATCGTTATTACTCACAAGCAGCACGTATTGTGGCAATATTATGCGCCATCTTTATTTGCTTCACATACATTGCAGGTCAAATGCGTGGTGTAGGTGTGGTTTTCTCTCGCTTTTTAGAAGTTGATATTGAGACCGGTGTTTACATTGGCATGGTGATTGTTTTTTTCTACGCTGTATTAGGCGGGATGAAAGGCATTACATATACGCAAGTAGCGCAGTATTGTGTACTGGTATTTGCTTACCTTGTTCCAGCAATCTTCATTTCAATGATGATGACGGGTCACTTCTTCCCACAAACAGGGTTTGGTGCAACGCTTAGCGATGGCTCTGGACAGTTTGTACTTGATAAACTTGATGGGCTCAGTACTGAACTCGGCTTTGCGCAATATACCGAAGGCTCGAAGAGCATGATTGATGTATTCGCAATCACAGGTGCGTTAATGGTTGGTACTGCGGGTCTACCTCACGTAATTGTTCGTTTCTTTACTGTTCCTCGTGTGAAAGACACGCGTATCTCAGCGGCATGGACGCTTGTTTTCATTGCTATTGTTTATACAACGGCTCCTGCTGTTGCATCGTTTGCCCGTGTAAACATGATCGATACAATTAATGGTAAAGATGGAAGCGGTACAGAGTATGCTGAAGCGCCAGCATGGGTTAAAAACTGGGAAAGAACAGGCCTTATTACCTTTAATGATAAAAATGGTGATGGCAAAATGTTCTACTCAGCAGGTAAGATTGATGATCCAAACAGCGCTAATGAAGTGAATGTTGACCGCGATATCATGGTACTTGCAAACCCTGAAATTGCAGACTTACCGGCATGGGTGATTGCATTAGTTGCAGCGGGTGGTATCGCAGCAGCGCTATCAACAACTGCAGGCTTACTATTGGTAATCTCGACCTCGGTATCCCATGACTTATTAAAACGTACCTTAAAACCCGATATTAGTGACAAACAAGAGCTCCTTGCAGCGCGATTAGCGGCAATGATAGCGATTGTGATTTCAGCTTACTTTGGTATTAACCCGCCGGGGTTTGTGGCCTCGGTTGTTGCCTTTGCATTCGGCTTAGCAGCGGCGAGCTTCTTCCCAGCTATAATCATGGGTATCTTCTCTAAGAAGATGAATAAAGAAGGTGCAATTGCGGGTATGGTGACAGGGATTACTTTCACTGCGGCTTATATTATCTACTTCAAGTTCGTAAGCCCTGAGTTAAATGCGCCTGCACACTGGTTATTTGGTATCTCACCTGAGGGGATCGGTCTAGTTGGTATGATTGTTAACTTTGTAGTGGCAGGTATCGTACTTAAACTAACGGCTGAAACGCCAGTTGAAATCCAAGAAATGGTTGAAGGTATTCGTAACCCGAAAGGTTCGAGCGCAGCACACGCGCACTAAAAATGCCATTTACAAGAACACACTCTTGAAGGTTAAAAGCCCGACTTAAGTCGGGCTTTTTATTTATTTAAAACGGGAGTAGTGTAGATATTGCCCCATCAAATAGCGAGAATGACCATGAATACCGAGCAACAGGAAGTCGCCCAATTTGTGATGCAGCAAACCCCCTTTAATCAGCTTGATATGGCTGCCTGCGAGTACTTTGTTAACCATCTCGATATTATTTACCTTACCCGTGAGAATCAAAATCAGTGGTTAAGCTCAGAAAATCCAAAGTTGTTTTTGATTCGCTCTGGTGATTACGATTTGGTTGATGCAAAAGGCGATGTGATTGCTAAGTTGGCAGCTGGCGATTACTTTGGCTTTCCCTCATTGCTAACAGGCGAGGCCATTCAAAATAGTATTTCTGTGCAAAAGGAAGGCATTGTTTACATGTTAGGCCAAGCGGCATTTGACTATTTGCGTCGTGAATACAAAGTATTTGAGCAATACTTTGTGCGAGCTCACAAGAATCGCCTGCTTTCATCTCACTATAAGAGTCAAAATGAGAGTTGGTCTGAAAAGAAAATAGCGGAGTTGATGAATCGAAAAGCAGTCATCTCAGCGCCTGATGCGAGCATTCGACAAATCGCTAAGAAAATGAAAAAACAGGGTGTCTCGTCGATTATGCTCACAGAAAATGAGCGTTTAGTGGGGGTCGTTACAGACAGAGATTTGCGCAATCGTGTATTAGCCGATGAGGTTGACCCACAAGAGTCTGTTAGCAGTATTATGACTGCTAAACCAAAGTTTATCTTTGAGAATAATCGGGTGTTTTCAGCGTTACACTTGATGCTCAAATACAATATCCATCATTTACCTGTGCTTGATGAGCACCATAAACCATTGGGTATGCTAACCAGCACTGATTTATTGCGCCAGCAAAAAAGTGACCCTGTGCAATTGATTGGTCGTATTTATAAAGCACATAGTGTGGTTGACTTAAAACGCTACTCGCAAGAAATTCCGAGCTTATTAAAAGGTTTTTCGAATAATATCGATGATATTTCACTGATTGGTAAATTATTAAGTGGTTTAACCGATGCCTTGACCTCGCGCTTAATTCGTTTGTTTCAAGAAGATAATGGTGCTGCGCCAACCAGCTTTAGCTTTATTTGTTTTGGCTCGCAGGCCCGCGAAGAACAAACCCTGCATTCAGATCAAGACAATGGCTTATTGTTGCCTGATGGCTTAACTGAACAGCAGCAAGATTACTTCAGGCGTATGGGGGAATTTGTATGCGAGCAATTGACTGATTGCGGTATTAAATGTTGTCCAGGTAATATTATGGCGAGCAACCCACAGTGCAGAATGGGTATAAGTGCATGGACTGAAAAATTCTATAAATGGATTACCTCACCCACGCCAGAGGCCATGCTCAATTGCAAAATATTTTTTGATTTACGGTTTATTGAAGGCTCAACAACCTTATATGCAAGCTTCTGTGAACAATTAAAACGTATTTCTAAAAATGACTTATTCTATGCGGCTATGGCCAGTGATATTAAAAATACACCTGTACCAATCGGATTGTTTAATCAATTTAAACTAGAAAAAGATGACAAGCAGCATAAATACCTTGATTTAAAAAAACGTGGTGTGGTGATCATCAACGACATAGTGCGTTTATATTCTCTCAAAGCAGGTATTCAGCGGGCTAATACGCAAGAGCGAATCGATGCCTTAATGAAGTTTGCATTACTCAACAAAAATGACTTGTATAACCTAAAAGATTGCTGGCGTTTTTTAACGCAGCTGCGCCTAGGCACGCAAATAAATGAAGAAGGCCTACCGAGTAACTGCATTAACCCGAATGCCTTAAACTCCCTAGAGCGTCACCAATTAAAAGAAGCGTTTTACTTGGTTAAACAAGCACAGCAAGCTGCTGCCTTTAAATTTGCTCGCGGAAGTTTATAGGAGAGCACAATGGTAAAACGCTGGTTAAGTCGGTATTTAGCACGCAAGCAATTATTGGCGTCTAATGCCTATAAAGAACGCTACATTGTTATCGATATGGAGTTAACAGGTCTTGACCCTCGCAAGCATGAAATCGTCTCTGTGGCGTGGGTGATGATAGAAGATCAATGTATTAAACTCAGCGGCGCTCAGCACTTAATAAATAAAGACGTGCAAAGTTTAGAGCAAAGCCCAATTTATCACGGTATTGCTAAGCAAGATATAGATACAGGTGAAAGCCTAGAAGTGATTGTGACTAACTTACATCAGTACTTTGATGACTGTATTTTAGTATTTCATAATGCGGCGCTGGATTGGGGGTTCTTAAAGCAAGCGTGTCGTAAGTTTGGTTTAAAGGCAAAAGCGCGTCTGATTCTTGATACCTTTGTGATTGAAAAAAAGCGCCTCCATAAACAAGGCCATGAAATTGGCCATGATGATTTAACACTTAGCGAATGTCGCAAACGTTACAATTTACCGCATTACAGCTCGCACCATGCCCTTACTGATGCCATGGCGACTGCCGAGTTATTCTTAGCCCAATGCCATCAAATCAGTCGGGGTAAACCATTAAAAGTAGGGGAGTTGGTTTGATTTGAAGGCGTTACTTGAAAAGGGTTAATCTTGAGGGAATTTTTGTTTTTTATGTAGAACACGCATGACACGTATTATGCCATCCTCGACCCAATAGGAAATAATCATCGAGATTTCAAGGATAATGAGCAGTCGCCCTTTGATGCCTGTACGCTCTACGCCCATCAAAGGCTGAGCTAATAAATTTTCTACCTTAGCTTCGAAGAGCTCATCGGTTTTGTCTGCAGCACTTGGGTTAAAGTGATAAAGATAGTCGAAGATTTTTTCACGATCATTTAAAGATTCATCTTCCCATAGGATCATAGATTGCCTCTATTGCGTATTTTTGCTTTACGCTCAGCCATGCGGGATTTAGCAGTTTTGTTGTCGATAAAAGTACTTTCACCAGCCTCATATTTATCGAAAGCTTGATTTACTTGCTCTGTTAACCAAGCGTCGTGAGACAGCGATTTTCTTTGCTGTTCAGCTAATTGCTCTGTGAGCTCTCTACAAGCATCACTAAGTGTTTTACCTTGGCTTTGTGCCATTTGCTGAGCAAGTCGTTTAGTTTCTTCATCAACTCGAAATTGAATTCTGGTATCCATGCTAGACTCCTGACTTTTGTGTGTACAAATGTTAGCGCTAGAGTGAGGGTTGGGCAACTAACTTACTTTTTAATTAGAGTTAAGGTGAGTGGTAATTTACTAACGAAGAAATTCTTTTTACTTGGCCCTCTTATAAACTCTTCAGGTCGATTACCAAAATTGTGCCATCTAGGGTTGTTAAAGTAGTTTTATTTACCTCGCCCTTTTATAAAAACTTCAAAGGTCGATTACCAAAATTGAGCCATCTAGGGTTGTTAAAGTAGTTTTATTTGCCTTGCCCTCTTATAAAAATGTCTAAGGTCGATTACCAAAACTGCGCCATCTAAAACATGCTAAGCAACTTTTACTTCACTTGACCTCTTATAATAATGTGTAAGGTCGATTACCAAAACTGCGCCATCTAAAACATGCTAAGCAACTTTTATTTCACTTGACCTCTTATAATAATGTGTAAGGTCGATTACCAAAACAGCGCCATCTAAAACATGCTAAGCAATTTTTATTTTTGCTGACCTCTTATAAAAACTTCAAAGGTCGATTACAATACCGCCATCTAAAAGGCAGCTGCCTTTATCTGCAAGCAACTAGAGTGGATTTTCTTCTTCATGGCAATCAAACTTGCAATTAACGGTTTTGGTCGGATTGGGCGCAACATCGTCCGTGCTTTGTACGAATCAGGGCTTGAAGATCAGATTAAAATTGTCGCTATAAATGAACTAGCCGACCCAAAGGGCATTGCCCATCTCCTTAAATACGATACATCTCATGGTCGTTTTTCATTTCCTGTTAATCTAGGTGAAGATACGCTAACAGTCGCTAATGATTCTATAGCACTGTTTGCTGAAGAAAACCCCGCTGAGTTGCCTTGGCAAACCCTTGATATTGATGTAGTGCTTGAATGCACAGGAGTATATCACTCACGAGAGCATGCTGAGCTACACATAAATGCCGGTGCAAAAAAAGTATTATTTTCGCAACCAGCTGATGCCGATGTTGATGCCACCATAGTATATGGCATTAATGACGATGAATTAAAAGCAGAGCATACTATCGTTTCTAATGGCTCATGCACGACTAACTGTATTGTGCCAGTTATCAAAGTATTAGATGACGCATTTTCAATTGAATCTGGGGCAATTACGACCATTCATGCGTCGATGCATGACCAACAAGTGATTGATGCATATCATCATGATTTACGTCGTACACGCGCAGCTAGCCAGTCTATTATTCCGGTAGATACAAAACTTGCTCGCGGTATTGAGCGTATACTACCTAAGTTTCATAGTCGCTTTGAAGCCATTGCAGTGCGTGTGCCTACAATCAATGTGACGGCTATGGATTTGAGTGTTACCGTTAATTCTGATGTTGATTTAGCGGCTGTTAATCAAGCACTTAAACTGGCAGCTAAAGACCGTCTTGAAGGTATTTTAAGTTACACTGAAGAGCCTTTGGTGTCGGTAGATTTTAATCATGACCCACATTCTTGTATCATAGACGGCACACAGACACGTGTTAGTCATAAACGACTGATAAAGTTGTTGGTGTGGTGCGATAATGAGTGGGGTTTTGCAAATCGTATGCTCGATACTGCGCGTGCGATGGTGGCTATAAGTCAATAATTTATAAATATAATATTAGTATCGTTAACTAAGGAGAAGTCCATGTCGGTCATTAAAATGGCAGATTTAGATTTAAACGGCAAACGCGTGTTAAT
>VAOY01000418.1_pt1 | contig 16643 bp, 15 predicted proteins | sample 3393881 | NCBI WGS metagenome assembly VAOY01 (sample SAMN08290430, study PRJNA428436) | hydrothermal vent metagenome | isolation source: Deep-sea hydrothermal vent chimney | place: Indian Ocean: Southwest Indian Ridge
AATAACTTCTCAAGACAGGTTCTTGAAGCAGTCAAGTTATAAACGGAAAAAGGGAGCTTGCGACCGGTTATGCCGGATTGGAACTTGATGGCGAAAGGTTCCGGCTAGAAATCTGTGTCACAAAGTGCAGAAGAACCAAAAAAGGACATTATAGAGCAAATCCGAACAGCCTCTACTATAATTCCATAAATCAATTAAAAGTCAACATTGTGATAATTGCCCCGGGACATAAGACCCAAAAGGGGTCAGTAAAAAAAGATGCCGGCGGCGCAGAAGTTCCTGACTAAAAGTCATCGCCGCAATTAATTAACGGCGTCAGTCGTCTTTGGAGTTTGGCGCTTTCGTCTACCACGAACCGAAATCATCATTTACATTAGAATCTCACAACATTACTAAAAAATAATATTCGGGCAATACTCCGGTAATTACAGTCGATTATTTTAATGTGAAAAATAGAATATTGAGCTAATTGCAAAAGTCTGAAAAAAATGAGGAATTGATTTGAATTGAATTGAAGCGAAAGAGAACTCATTTAACCTTAAATTGATTAAAAATGAGGTAAAAAATGAGAACTTTTTCAAATGATAAAGGAACATGTTGGTTCCAGATTACTTGGTCATGTCAGTCGAGATTCCACAGCTATTAAAGCCAGAGAAAAATCTTGCCGAAAAAATATTGCTGATTTACCGCACGGTTGTGACTGGGGAAAGAAACAAGACAGCAAAGGGAAAACGATGCAGTGGAAAGCTTACAAATTGCATATTGATACTGTCGATGGAGATATTCCAGTTAGTGCGCTTTTGACCTCAGCGTCAACAGCAAAGCAGTTATTTAACTTGCTCTGCTGAAGTATATTATAACTAAAAATAATTTGTAATTAACTGAATCAGGTAAATATCTGAAAGGAGGATTGTAGTTTAAAATAGTATTTTTTAGTCATTTGGGCTAGAAAATTTAGTAAATGGTCATGAAAACCGTTTTCATGATCCAAAACAAAGTTATTAACAAGTAAGAGCCAAGACTTTTGCAATTGGCTCAATTGAAAAAAATATTTTATTTGCTAAATGATAAAAACAGGTTAATTTATGTCTACTACTTTAAGTTAACAAGGAATCTTATTACATGAATAAAAAAACATTTATAATACTGGCCGTGCTTTTCGCCCTGCTGTATGTGGGAACGCTGTCTTTTCGGCCTTTGTACACCCCGGACGAACCGCGTTACGCAGAAATAGCCCGTGAACTTATTGTCCATAAGGATTGGGTGGTACCGAAGCTCAATAACCTGGTTTATTTTGAAAAACCGATAATGGGACATTGGCTTAACGCTCTTTCCATGAAAGCCTTTGGTGAAAATGCTTTTGCCGTGCGCTTTTCCTCCGCTTTACTAAGCTTGCTTACTGCTCTGATGCTGGGCTGGTTTGTGCGGCGTTTTGCCGACCGGCGGCTCGCGTTTATGACCGCGACGATTTATTTGACTTCAGGGCTGGTTTTCGGAGTCGGAACTTACGCGGTTCTGGATGCGCCTTTAAACTTCTTCCTGACGGGTACGCTGATAACGTTTTTCTGTGCAAGCGAGCGGAAAAAATGGGACTACGCGAAGATTGGCTATCTGGCTTTGGCCGGAATTTTTTGCGGCGGGGCGTTTTTAACTAAGGGATTTCTGGCTTTTGCTATTTGCGGAAGCGTTATTTTAACCTTTTTATTATGGCGGAAACGCTGGAAAAGTATTTTTTCCCTGCCCTGGATTCCCTTGATAATGCTTGTGCTGACAGTGGCGCCGTGGACTATAATGGTGCATTTACGGGACGGGGATTTCTGGCATTATTTTTTCTGGGTGGAAAACATTGACCGTTTTCTCGGCAGTAGATCCTCACAGCATCCGCAAGGCTGGTGGTTTTTCATTCCATGGATCTTCATAGGCCCTTTGCCCTGGACTCTTTTGCTGCCTCAAATCATCAAGGGTTACGGCCGCAAATACAAAGAATATTTTAAAAAACCTTTATTGTCTTATGCCGCGTGCTGGGTAGCGCTCCCGTTTCTGGTGTGTTCAGCGTCGGGCGGTAAATTAATAACTTATATTCTGCCATGTTTCCCCGGCATCGCGATATTAATCGCTTTCGGGCTCAATGAGTATATTAAAGGTGGAAAATTTAAAGATATTGATTTGACTATGAAAATCTTTTCCCGGGCTTTATTCATTGTCGTAACTGGATTAGCTGTAGTGCAGATATTATTTTCAACCGGCCTTATTAAACGCGGACTGTATGACGCGGATGAAACTTATAGATGGGTAATTACAGCGATTGCTCTTCTCTTCTGGGCTGTATCCTTGCGTACTGCCGTGAAACAGCGGGACGGCTATGTAAAGTTCGGACATTTCGCAATTGGCGCGATAGTCGTGATGTTCGCCTTTCATCTTATCGTCCCGAATTTAATCGAAAAGAAAAAAGCGCCGATTGCGCAGTTGAAAAAATTCAAGGATAAAGTTGACAGCAAAACTATTCTGGTTTCGTACAAGAATCTGATTAGTTCAGTCTGCTGGGCATTCAAGCGCGACGATGTTTATCTCTACCATAAAGCGGGAGAGTTGACATACGGCCTGAAACGCGAAGATTCAAAGCATCGCCTGCTGAAAAGAGAAGATTTTTTAAAGCTGATCAAAAATCCCGCTAATGATGTTATGATTATCATGAATTCAAAAAAACATCGCAAAACCCTGCCTGATTTCAAAAGCGGATTCTGGGAAAATAAGCTGTTCGTCAAGGAATACAACAGGCAATGAGAAAATACTGTTTCGGTTTAATTTTTATATATGTCTTAATTTACATATTGCCGCTGGGCGTCAGGCCCATGCTGACGCCGGACGAGTTTCGTTACGGCGAAATCCCGCGCGAAATGATTGAAAGCGGCAACTGGGTTGTTCCAAAACTTATCGGGGTGCGCTATTTTGAAAAACCCGTCATGGGTTACTGGCTGAACGCGGTTTCAATAATGACATTCGGGGAAAACGCTTTTGCGGTGCGTTTTTCATCGGCGCTGACCAGCGGCTTAGCGGCGTTTCTGCTGTTTTTCCTGGTTTTAAAGGCGCGTAAAGACCCGGAGGACGCGCTTTTGGCGGCTGGGCTTTTTCTTACTTTCGGAATGGTTTTCGGGGTGGGGACTTTTGCGGTTCTGGACGCGCCGACAATGTTTTTTATCACCGGTACGCTGGTAAGTTTTTATTGGGGATGCGAACAGGAAAAATGGAACTGGACAAAGCTTGGAGCTTTGGCTGCGGCGGGGATATTTGCCGGCCTGGCGTTTTTGACCAAAGGTTTTCTGGCCTTTGCGGTTCCCGTGCTGACCATCGTGCCTTATCTGATTTGGACAAAACGCTGGAAGCAAATATTTATTCTGCCGTGGATTCCGCTGCTTTTCACAATTATAATATCCCTGCCGTGGGCACTCCTGATTTACCGGCAGGCTCCTGATTTCTGGCCTTACTTCTTCTGGAATCAACATATTAAACGCTTTTTCCAGGACGCGGGAATATACCATCCCGAACCGTTTTATTTTTTCATACCGTTTTTGTTAGCCGGCGCCATGCCCCTGCTTTTGTTTGTCCCGTCGGCGTTTACGGGATTTAAAAAACATTTTCGTCATTTACTGAAAGACAAATTAATCAAATTCGCGATTTGCTGGTTTATTTTTCCTTTCCTGTTTTTCTCCGCCTGCAGAGGGAAATTACCAACTTATATTTTACCGTGTTTTGTGCCTTTCGCCATTTTATTCAGTCGCGGCTTGCTGGAATATTTCCGCAGCGGTAAATCCAGGCTTTTTGATGTGTCGGCAAAAGTACTGATGATTTTATTTTTTGCCGGGGCAGTGCTTTTCGCGATAATGCAAATAATCGCTGATTGCGGAGTTTTCCGCGGTATTTACGCGGCTGATGAGTTGTGGAAATGGATTTTAGCATGTTGCGCTATCATTGTCTGGGTGTTCTGTTTATTCAAAATGTACCGGTCAAAAAATTACCGGATGAAATTGTGTTTTTTAATAGCAGGGCCGGCGGCATTGTTTTTCGTTTCACATTTTGTAACGCCAATACGTTATATCGAAGGCAAGGCCCAGGGGCTTTTCCTCGAACCGCTCAAAAACCGGGTTAAACCGGGAATGATCCTGGTGGTGCATCCGAATATGATGCATGCGGCGGCCTGGGAATTTAAAAACAAGGATATGCTGTTTTATACTCACGGCGGCGAACTGGAAGAAGGTTTAAAAGCTTCGAGAGAACGGATTATTTCGCGCCGGCAATTGCTGGAATTGATTAAAACAAGCCCGCCCGGCAAAATTATCTTCATGATGCGTGGTGATTACCGGGAGGGTATCCCTGAAGCCGGTTTTGAGAAATACGATCACAGAATAATGTTTTCTAATTTTTAATGGAGGGGTAAACTCCTTGACAAAGCAATTATTTTTTAAACGATTCTTAGCTAATCCCGGACTTGTCGGGGCTCTTCTGCCGTCATCGCCGGCCTTGTGCCGGGAGATAACCGCCGATATCAACATCGAGAGCGCCGAAGCCGTAATCGAATTAGGCCCGGGAACCGGAGTAATTACCGATGTGATACTTGTCTGCCTCAATCCCCGGACAAAATTTGTCGCTATTGAGTTGGACGACAAAATGTATGAAGCCCTGCGCCGGAACCGCCCCGGTTTGCATGTCGTCAACGACAGTGCCGAAAACCTGCCGGAAATCATGGAAAACGCTAATATAACCCAGCTTGACGCGATTGTCTCCGGCTTGCCGTGGGCCGCTTTCCCGGAAAAACTGCAACTGGCTATTCTCAACGCTATAGTTGACTCTTTAAGTGAAGGAGGGTATTTTACGACTTTCGCTTATTTGCAGGGATTGCTGCTGCCGGCAGGACAACGTTTCAAGAAATTGCTTAAAAAAACATTTAAGGAAGTAAGTGTTTCGCGGGTCATCTGGAATAACTTCCCACCGGCAATCGTCTATCGATGTAAAAAATAAACGTTCATATTAAAGGGAAAATAATGCTCGCAAAAACCTGGTCAGCGGCGATTATTGGAATCAATGCGTCGCCGGTGGAAGTTGAAGTCCATGCCTCCGAACGGGGGGAACAAACGATTGTTTCAATCGTCGGTTTGCCGGATGCCGCGGTAAAGGAGAGCAAGGACAGGGTGCGTTCCGCTTTGCAGTCGTCCGGCTTTGCGCATCCGCGCGGCGCGACACTGATAAACCTCGCTCCCGCGGCCCTGAAAAAAGAAGGCGCCGCGTTTGATTTACCAATCGCTTTAGGAATGTTGGCAGCAACGGGAGTTATTGACAAACATCTTTTAGCGCGTACTGCGGTTGTCGGGGAATTAGCTTTAGACGGCTCAGTGCGCCCGGTGCGGGGAGCTCTGCCGATTGCCATGAAGATCAGCTCCATAAATGAGATTGACAGCTTGCTGGTTCCTTATGGAAACGCTGAAGAAGCGGCTCTGGCGGCGGGGAGTTTTCCTGTTTTTCCGATTCATAATCTTCGGGATGCGGTTGCTTTTTTCACCGAAGGCGATATTTTTCCCTACAAAGCCAATTTACAAAATTATATTCACAATCACCAGACTTATCTCGCCGATTTTGACGAAATCAAAGGCCAGGCCGTTGCCCGCCGCGCGATGGAAATAGCCGCCGCCGGCGGACATAACAGTTTGATGATCGGACCGCCGGGAACCGGTAAAAGCATGATTGCCAAACGTCTGCCCGGCATCCTGCCGCCAATGACTTTGGTCGAAACACTTGAGACCAGCCAGATTCACAGTGTCCTGGGAATGCTTTCCGACGGGGAGCCTTTGTTGAACCGCCGTCCTTTTCGTTCACCGCATCACACCATCAGCGATGTCGGCTTAATCGGCGGCGGCGGCAATCCCGCCCCCGGCGAAATAAGCTTGGCTCACAACGGCGTTTTATTTCTGGACGAGTTACCCGAATTCAAACGCAATGTGCTTGAAGTTTTGCGTCAACCCATGGAGGACTGCGTCGTAAATATCACGCGTGCTGCCGGAAGCTACAGTTTTCCCGCCAATTTCATGTTAGTCGCGGCAATGAATCCTTGTCCCTGCGGCTTGCAGAACCCGAAGCTGGGCTGTCGCTGTAAGCCTGATGAAAAACGGCGTTACCGCAACAAGATTTCCGGTCCCCTGCTGGATAGAATTGATTTGCATGTGGAGGTGAGCCAGTTGACGCATGACGAGTTGCTTGCCGCGCCGAACGGCGAGAACAGCGCGGCAATTCTTGAACGTGTTGTCGCTGCCGGAAAAATTCAGGGTGAACGTTTTAAAGGATTGAAATTTCATTGTAATGCTGGAATGACCAGCCGGCATTTGCAGAAATTTTGTCAACTTGAAAGGAAAAGTCAGTTATTACTTCGGCACGCGATTACAAATTTTCAACTGAGCCCTCGTGCTTATGACCGCATTCTCAAAGTCGCCAGGACGATTGCCGATCTGGGCGGGCAGGCTCAAATCAGCGAAGATTATTTATTTGAGGCAATCAGTTACCGCTCCTATGACCGTTCGGACTGGTAGACATACATCGCTGATGAAAAAAAATAAAAAAAGCCGATGTCCTTTTTTTTTCAGAACATCGGCTTAAAAAATTTTATAAATATAAAATTTTATTTATTTCGAGTGTACTTTACATGCTGCCTTTTTGCAGACGCATTTTTTCTTACCCTTGCATTTTTTGCATGGAAGTTTTGTACAGGTACATTTTTCCGCGCGTATTTCATCTGAACTTTTGAAGGTGTCTTTTCCGAAGTTCAGAATGATTGAAAACGGCCAAAGTCCACCTTTGTTTATATTTATAAGTCCGAATTGGAATTTTGCGTTTTTGCCTGAGTTTATCAGGCCAAGCTGCCATCCCCGCTTACCGGCGCAGTTATATATACCAAGCTGTGCTCCCTTAGCTTCGTTGTCGCAGATGTTAACAAGTGAGAACTGAAGTCCTGATAACTTTTTCGCCAGGGCTGCTCCAAAACTTGTCTGCAAACCGTTTATATCGTCAGTCGCGGCACAGAAGAAGGAAAACTCCACGCCACGGACATAACCTTTGCTTGAGGAAATCGGCAGGCCTAATCTAAGACCGCGAACATTGGCGTCTTCCATTGAATCCGGCAATCCGAACCAAATTCCAACATCCAGAGCGTTCCATTTTTCAACGGGAACCACTACTTTTGCTTTACTTACTTTCGCGGCCGCAGCCATTGTTGAAATTCCAAGACACAATACGAACATTGCAATTAACAATTTTTTCATCTTAAATTGCTCCTTTAATTAAAATTAATTTTCTAAAAACCATTAACACGTGAAAATGCTTATTAATTAAAAATCTTCTCCTTCTAATTAGATGATTAATGTTAAAATCACGTATTTGAAAAATAATATTTTCAATAATACGCAAGCTTGTAGAGAAACCCTCTCCACAATATATAATAATACATAAAAACTCAAAATTCCAGTTTTATTGCAATCTTTAAGTATTTTTTATATTTCGACTTGAATTTAAGCTAAATCTAACTATAATAAATCCTGCTGAAAAATTCAGTCCCGTGGTGTAATGGTAGCACAAATGATTCTGGTTCATTTAGTCAGGGTTCGAATCCTTGCGGGACTGCCAGTTTTATTTAAAATTTATATACTTTCCCTTTTTTTTCGCTTTTGTTTTCAGCATCAGCCCTTATATTAGTTAAAAATCATTTGAAGGAAAAACATGCGCTGTCCTAAATGCAATTGTCAGGATGATAAGGTTGTAGATTCTCGATCCGTTCGCGAGGCTGCCGGTGTGCGCCGACGGCGCGAATGCCTGAATTGTCAACATCGCTTCACCACTTATGAAGGCATAATTCATGTTGAACTGAAAATCATCAAGAAAAACAATATTCGCGAAGATTTTGATAAAGACAAACTTCGTCGCGGTATCGACAACGCTTGCTACAAGCGTCCCATAAATCCGGAAGCGATTGATCAGATGCTCGAGGATATTTACGGCTCCATTCAAGAAAAATACGACAAAGAAATTCCCAGTTCGGAAATCGGCAATTACGTTATGAACGCCCTTAAAAAAGTCGACCATGTCGCTTACGTGCGTTTCGCGTCGGTATATCGCAAATTCAAAGATGTTGACGAATTCATAGAGGAAATAAAAGCTTTAAAATAAATCATGATAAAACTAGCGAATACTTCCATTATGTTGACAAATTCTGAGGGCATCACCAGTGCCTTTGACCCTGACCGCCTGCAAAGCAGAATTATCCGGAGTTTTCTCGCCGCCGGAATCAGCGAAAGCTATCTCGCGGACGATATCAGCCTCGCGGTGGAATTTTCGCTGCGCAAAAGCAAGCGGAAAGAAAAGCATTTCACTTTATCCGAAATCAACAATACCGTTGTTCAAATCCTGAGGGATACCGGCTTCCATGAAATAGCCGCGATCTACCTGGCTGACAACGCCTGCTCCAGAATGACCGTTGATCCCGAATTCAATACCATCAAAAAACTGCTTCAAAAACACCTGGGGGCAAAACTTGATTCGCTTGATAATCTTTCCGGCAAAGTTGTTTCCGCGGCACAGCAGCTCAACATAAAAAATGCGGCGCCCGGCCTTTTTGTCGAACTGGCCAAACATTACGAAAGCGAAGAATTCGCCGGCGAAGACATTGAACCGGTCGCTCTGGATTCCTGGGAACAGGACAATCGCTGGCTGGTGTCGGCGAAAACCCTGGAACAGGGGCTGGCGGTTTCCGCGCGCGGCCTGATTGATGCCAAAGTCATCCGTTTAATCGGGGTCAGCAGCATGTTTCCTTCAATCCGGATATTTTTTATGATAAATGAGTTCTGCCGTTTTCACGGCCTTGCCGGGCCTTTGACTGAAATGGTTTTGATTCCCTACTTATTTTCGGCGGGAAAGGCTATTGACAACTGTATCAGCACTACCGGGCGTTTAGCTGCCGAAGCCGGACGGGAGGATTTGCCGATATTCCTGACCATTCCGGATATGTCGAGTTTCGCGGCACAAATGCTCGACGCGTCATGGCCCGAAGTTGAAAAGGATTGCCGTGAAATGGTCATGCCGCTGTGCAATTCGCTCTCGCGTCCCCTGTTCAAGCTGAAGCTCGCTTAAACTAAAGTTTTGAACTTAAGCGGTTTTGATAATCGTTGTTTGTTGAGGGGCGCTTCGCCCCTCAAACTCCCCCCGCGCCTTATGCAGGCGGCAGCAGGCGCAAGCACCTGCACCATATATTTTTTTGCTTTTTCCGCTCGGGCTCCGCCCGCTTGAATAAGCAAAAGATATGCACGCTTTTTCTTAGCCGGGAGCGCTGAACGCCAGTTCGGCATTCTTTAAAAAAACTGATAACTGACAGCTGATAACTGATAACTGAAATTAATGCACCATCCAAAACTGCAGTAGGAGCATGATTCCGCTGATGTAGGCCGGAGCTGCGAAAATTACTGCGGCTACCCGCGCGAACTCCATTTCATTTTTTTTGTGTTTAAATCCGGGAGGACAAATCAATTCATCTTTTCCCCATACCGTCATGTAAATATCCGTTATGACCAGCGGAATAATCAACAGGCAAAACCAGATATTTATACTGTCCGCCCAGCCGGGCGTGAAATAAATAAGTATTACCGCCGTCAAATAAGAAGCTGTAAAAATCTCGTATATTAACAGGAAAATTTTAGTTTTCGCGCGAACCCACAAAACACTGTTAATCAAAACACTAATAAAAAACACCAACACATATGCATACATAAAATAACGCATGAACACCCCGTTCAGCTAAACCCTACTTGTTCTTAATCAAGCCCGATGAGAGCAATTCCTCGTCCGACATAAGACGGGTTTTTGCTAACTTTTCCGATTCCGTCCCGGATTTATACAGCTTCTGCATTTTGTCCAGGCCCAGGTTTTCTTTTGCTGAAACGCTTCCAGGTCTCGGTATCCGTACAGTGCGCAACACATCATTATCCTGTGCCGCAAAGCTCTTTTCGTAAGCTTCCAACGGCTCCGGTTTATCCGTGAAGAGCGCGGGCATTTCGCGCCGCATATATTTAGCCAGAGTTACGGTTGTCGGCCCGTAAGCATTCCGCGAAATATGCTGTTCAAGTTTTTTTGCCACTTTCGCGCTGCTGCGATAACGTTCATCCGGCTCAGTAGCCAACATGCGACGCAAAATCACCAGCAGTTCTTTGTTCAAATTCACCGGCAAAAGCTCCCAGTCAATGTAATTATTTCGCGCCTGTGATAAAATTTCCCGCGGACTTACATTCAAATGACGACAGGTTTTACCTCCACTGAGCATATAAAATAAAACTACCCCCAATGAATAAATGTCTGAATGAAAATCCAATTTCTTTTTATTCACCTGCTCAGGCGACATGAAAGGAAGTTTCCCCGAAACAGACCTGCGCTCTTTTACCGTAACCGCCCGCGCCACCCCGAAATCCGTTAATTTAACTCCGCCTTCCGTATTTAACAAAATATTGTGCGGACAGACATCGCAATGAACAATATTTAAATGTTTTCCGTCATGACTGTAACGGCTGTGAGCATACGCTAAGGCTCGCGCGACATTCGCCGCAATAAAAACTGCCAGTTTAACCGGCAGTTTTGTTTTGGACATACTGTGGAATTCCATAAAATCATACAAGCTAATCCCGTCGACGTACTCCAGAACAAAATAATACTCGTCCATATACTTATCCAACTGATAAATCTGGACAATGTTTTCGTGAACCAGGTCGGCGACCAGTTTAGCTTCGTCAATAAAACGCTCAATGAACCTTTTATTTTTGGAATAACAGTTTAAAAGCATCTTTATCGCAACCAGCTTTTCGAAACCGTTTACGCCTTTTTTCAAGGCTCTGGAAATCGTTCCCATACCGCCTTCGGCAATAGTATCCAATATTTCATACTCAACATGGCCAATTATCTTTTTCATTTATTCTCTCCTCAGGACAAACAACTGCCTCTATAAGAATAAATATACTGTCAATAATCTGAAAATAGTAACATATAGGCGTTTTTTTTTGATTTTGAGGAGAAATTAAAAGTATCCTGACTGTGATTAATTTCCAATAATCACGGTGTCAAAAAAGTCCCGACCCGGAAATCAGGCTTTTTATTTTTCTACTTTTTATCTCAATCCTCGCCTTGTGCGGCTTGATGTTTGGCGATGATATCGCTGGCGATGTTCGATGGAACCTGCTCGTATTTCTCAAAATCCATCTTGAAAACGCCGCGGCCATGCGTCATGCTGCGCAGTTCAGTAGCGTATTTTGCCATTTCCGCCAACGGAACTTCCGCCTTTACGATCTGCATTCCCTCTTCCGAGCCCATACCTGAAATACGGCCGCGTTTATGATTCAAATCGCCGGTAACATCCCCCATATAATCATTCGGAACGGTGATTTGCACTTTCATAATAGGTTCAAGGATAACCGGTTTGGATTTACTCATCGCGTCGCGAAAAGCCATTCTGCCGGCGATTTTAAATGCCATTTCATTAGAGTCTACCGGATGGTGTTTGCCGTCGTAAACGGTTACTTTGATGTTTTCAACCAGACAGCCCACCAGTGGGCCGGCCTTTAAAGTACTGACAATTCCTTTTTCTATGGCCGGAATAAAGTTTTTCGGGATATTTCCGCCGACAACTTTATTCTGGAACTCGTAACCCTCCGGTGAAGGCTCGATGCGCAAAAATACTTCCGCGAACTGCCCGGCGCCGCCGGTTTGTTTCTTGTGCCGGTAATGGCCTTCTCCATTTATCGTGATAGTTTCACGATACGGAATTTTTGGAGTTTCAAGTTTTACCGTCACTTTGTATTGTTCTTTGAGCTTCTTGACAATCTGGGCAAGATGTTGGTCGCCCATGCCGGAAAGCACCATTTCGTGTGTTTCATTCTGGCGCGTCAGAGATACGGTAGGATCACTTTCGGACAACTTATGCAAACCTTGAGCTATTTTGTCTTCTTCACCGCTTTTGGCCGGGAAAATAGCATAAGACATGACCGGGTTGGGAAATTTTATCGGCGGCAGCGCTTTAGCGGAACTGTTGGCGCCCAGAGTATCGCCGATATGGGTGTTTTTGAGTTTTGCTATCGCGCCGATGCAGCCGGGGCCAAGTGAAGCCGTATTCTTCTGGTTTTTACCGTTGAGCAGGAGAATTGATCCCAGGCGCTCTTTGGCGGAAGTGTTGACATTATAGCATTCACTGTCAGATTTCAGCTCCCCTGAAATAACTTTAAAGAAAGTCAGTTGGCCGATAAACGGGTCCACGACACATTTAAACACTTGCGCCAGCGGCGCGCCGGCGCCGGCAAGTTTCAACTCACTCTCGTCAGCTAAAGTAACGGTCTTTTTGGTCAGGGGCCCGGGGAAAAGGTTATTAATGCTGTCCATGAGCTTGTCAACACCGATATCTTTCGCCGCGCTTGCCGCGTAAACCGGCACCAGGTCCCCGCTCATAATCGCGGTATATAAACCTGTGGCTATTTCCTCGTCAGTAAGTTCTTCGCCTTCCAGATATTTTTCCATCAAAGCTTCGTCGGATTCAGCGATGGTATCCATAAGCATTTCTTTATATTTCGCGGCATCAGCAGTGAGTTCTTCCGGAACCTCTGTGTCTCTGAGAACATTTACAACGGCGCTGAAAGCGTTTTCCTCGCCAACCGGCAGGGTAACCGGCACACATACGGTTTTACCGTAAGCGTCCTGCAATTGAGCCAGGACCGCTTTAAAGTCAGCGCGGTCCCGGTCTACACGGTTAATCAGGATAAATCGCGGTATATTCAAGCCGCGGGCGATTTTCCAGGCGCGGGTGGAACCGACCTGTAAACCATCAACCGCGTCAACAACCAGCAAAAGGCTGTCCGCGATGTTCATCGGGGCAATCATTTCGCCAATGAATTCGGCGTAACCGGGCGTGTCTACAAAAAATAAATGATTGCCTTTCCAGGTACAATTAAGAGGAGCCGAATAAATGCTGGCTTGTTTTTCCTGTTCTTCCGGCGTATAATCGGATACGCTGGTTTTCTGGTCGACACTGCCGGGACGGTCAACGGCGCCGGCCTTAAAAAGCATTAAGTCGCAAAGGGATGTTTTACCGCATCCACTGTGTCCAGCGACAACAAAATTTCTAGTTGCACTTACTTTTTCCATAGCAGCTCCTTTTTACTTAGGAATTTAAAGAATTTTAAAGAGTCTCAAAAAAAAATAAACCGCTTAATTTTATATAATACCTTGACAAAGCAGTAAATGTATACTAAAATAGCAGACCTTCGTAGAAAATCAAAAATTTAAATAAGATTTTTCTATCATATTCAAAATATGCATTGCTTTGTCGTTGCAAGGCTCTTATTTTAGCGATATCTTTAAATAATCGAGTAGCAATATGGATAAATTAAAGACAAAAAAACAGGCTTGTGTGTCTCATTTAACCTTTTCCGGCGAAACGCATGTCGGTTTGGTCAGAGACGCGAACGAAGACTGTTTCTGCTATATCGATTATCATGAAGAATTGAACTCCGTCGCGGTAATAGCCGACGGTATCGGCGGACATCAGAATGGAGAAGTCGCCAGTTCATTATGCTGTCGCCAGTTTGTCGCAAGCTGGAAGTACCTTAATGTCGGCAATTATTTGTCGCTGCAAAAAATCAAAGCTTTCCTGAGATACGAAATTCGTTCAGTAAATAAAGATATTTTCACCCAGAATAAACGTAAAAACTTTGCCTGTCCGATGGGGACGACCGTTGTCGCGGCAGTTTTTACGCCGAATCATGTTATTGTGGGACACGCCGGCGACAGTCGTTTGTATGTTTTCTCCAACGACAAACTGAAACAGTTGACCGAAGACCACAGCCTTGTCGCCGCCCTGGTCAAGAAAGGCACAATTACCAGTGAAGAAGCTAAAGAGCATCCTTTTGCGCACATTATTTCCAAATCCATAGGGCCGAATGCCAACGTGGAACCAATGATAAACGTTTATCCCAAATCTGTCGGCGCCCGCTACATGCTGTGTTCGGATGGTTTGTCTATGCATGTTAAGCAACGACGGATCAAAGCAATTCTCGCAAAGAGTACTACTCCAAAGAACGCCGTAGACGCCTTGATGAAAGAAGCTTTAATTAACGGCGGGGAAGATAATATAACCATTATCTGTGTGTTTTAGTGGAAGCTTAACTCAGGGGGATAAGCGCGGAAACTTGTTTCCTGCAGGGCATATGCGTCAACTTAAGCAATATCCATTATTTAAAATGATATGGATTTATGACAAAAGCATGAAGCATGTCAAGCTTTTTCTTTTTTTGAATATTTAATTCAATGTAGCACAAGCGGGACGCTTGTGAATATTCTCAAGCGGGACGCTTGAGTTACATTATACACTTTTCTGTTTTTCGAACAAGCTGAAAAACCAATAATATTTTTCAGTCAGCAACGAGTTCAGGAGCGGCTTTGTCCAGTTCATCCTGCGCCTTGTCGTCCAAGTCCTTAAGATCATTCCAGTGCTCTTCTGTTTTATCTTTTATGTCCTCGTATTTCTCTTTGCTGTTTTGATAGATTTCATCGCTTTGTTCCAAAGTGTCGCTTGCCTTGTCTTTGAGGCTGAAGATTTTCTCTTTGAGCTCGTCGTAGGAATATCCGGCATCGTCAAGTACGGGTTTGAGAAAAAGGAAAAAAACTATCGCCGAGACGGCGATAATAATGATTAAACATCCAAGGGAAAAGCCACAGGAATTACCTGTTTTTTGAGAATCCGGATCTTTTTTAGACTTATTGCTTTTTTCGTCAGCCATAGCAGGATTTATTCCTCACGGGGAAGCGAAAATTCTCCAGTTTCAATATTAAAATTGCACAAATGCTCGACCGCAGTGTCATAAAACTCCACATAATCCTCGAGAAGCGAACTATTAACCCCTAATCCTTTGGCGAGTTTGCGCAGTGTAGCATTTTGCGGATAACGTTTATGGCATTCATAAGCCGAAATTGAATTTCTTGAAACACCACTTTTGAGACAGAATTTGTTCTGAGTGAGGTTTTTACTTTTGCGCAAAGACTCCAAACGTTTTCCGAACCTGGTAAAACTAGTCACTGCGAACAACGCAATAATGTCAGCTTCCATTAGTAACAGCTCTCTTTAAATTTATGAACATAATATCTGTCCAATATATTGTGAAGAGCAATTACAAATTGCTTATGATTACCTTTAAAACCTTACGCACCCATTCGATATCGCCCGGTTCAAGCTTGTGCTGCTCACTCGAACCAACAAAAGGATTTAAAGACACACATTCCCCATCGCGGACAAATGCCTTAAGCTGTAATTTATCATTATTTTTTGATTTTGCAATTACAGTATCATTTGTTTCCGGAAAGTTTTTCAAAGCAACAATCAGGCTCACCGAACCGGGAAGCGGGGGATTAAAATTATTGCCGGAATCAGTGATAGCGAAAACATCATCGTTATTTATCGTGTCATCCATGCTCTGCGCCGAAATAACCTGATCGTAATTACGCCAGACGAAGTTCTTAATATCTTCCAGCGCCGGATTAAATTTACGCATATTTTCAGTTGAAAGCACTGGAATTTGTGCAGGAAACGTATTAGGAGTTCCATAAGAGGCGAGCTGTTCATGGACGCCTTCGCTTAAAGAATCGGAATTGTACAATGACAAATCGTTGAGCAATTGCTGTATATCGGCATCGTCAAAGTCAAGAACTTTCGCAAGAGTCATTATTTGTTCATTGGACGGGGTCACTGTCGAACATGTTTCCAGAATGCGTAATTCCGCAACGGGAATTTTACTCAAACTGGACAATTTTGCCAGAGACAGACGACGTCCCTTTCTGGCACTTTTAATAAATTCATTCACCGGCGAACGCAATTCATGCATGCCGGAACGAATTCGCGCTAATAAATCACGCATAATGAAAATCTGATTGCGGCTGCAATTTAATAACTGGAATATCTTGTCTAAATGGACTGCGGCCGGAGCCGTCTTGCCATTAAGCATTTGTGATACCGCAGATGTGGAAATTTGCAGATGCTGAGCCAAATCAAGTTGCCTTAAGCCAGCTGCCTGTAAACCACTTTTAATTAATTTGCCCAATTTTAATTTTAATGATACTGAAGTCATTTATATTCCTTACTATCTTAAAGTTAAAGCACAAAGTAACTATACTTAAGCTTTTACTTAAAAGCTAGTCTTTTTCTAAAAAAATCTCAGTTTCTTTTTTCGAATCAATTGCTATTCAGATGCTACTTAATCGCAGGCAACACCAAGCCTGCCATCATTATTCAAAAATATGTCCTTTATGTTAAAAAAATTATTAAGGATATACTTAACGACAATTATTATCTTATATTTGATAATAATTCTGACGATTTCTCAAAAATAAAAAATCTCATTACAAGTGTGCTGCTTTATTTAAAATAAATACCTTCATGCCAAACGCGCGGGAATGTTTTAATCCCGCGCCTTACACTGACGCGACCGACAAAACTAAAAAAAGGCGGATGCAACGCCTCCGTGATCCAGCGGCGGAACACGCTGGTCGAGCATCTCCAATGCTCGAAATTATGCGCAACTTGTTGCGCC
>VAOY01027039.1_pt1 | contig 16609 bp, 16 predicted proteins | sample 3393881 | NCBI WGS metagenome assembly VAOY01 (sample SAMN08290430, study PRJNA428436) | hydrothermal vent metagenome | isolation source: Deep-sea hydrothermal vent chimney | place: Indian Ocean: Southwest Indian Ridge
CTTGACTAAAGTTATTGACCTTGTCGAGCGCAAAGGTCGCGGTGCAAGGCTGCACTCGCGACTACTTAGTCGCTGAAAATAATATATAAATTTACAGTAGACCAAGCCTGGAAATGAAAAATGAGGATAACGGGAAGTGCGCAAGCGTAAGCTCAAAGTTACTCGAAATAGTTAATTCTTAGAAATTATGGGATGATAGTGAAAAAATTCCAAAATGAACAAAAAAAGCTGGATTATGAAAGAAGTTTTGCCGAGTTGGAAAATGACCTTAAGCAAATCAAGCCCTCGAGGAGGTATAGATGAAAACAAAAAAATTAAAAGTAATGACAGTATTGGGAACCAGGCCGGAAATTATCCGTTTATCTTCAGTTATTTCCACTCTTGAAAAATATACTGATCATGTTCTCGTTCATACCGGACAAAATTATGATTATGAACTCAACCAGGTATTCTTTGACGAACTTGGAGTAAGCAGGCCTGATTATTTCCTGGACATTGATACTTCATCGCTGGGCAAAGTACTCGGCGAAATAATTATTAAAACGGAAGAAGTTATTTTGCGGGAAAACCCGGACGCATTCCTGGTACTGGGCGACACCAACAGCGCGGTATCGCTGATGATGGCGAAAAGGATGAAAATCCCGACTTATCACATGGAAGCGGGAAACCGTTCTTTTGACCCTAATGTCCCGGAAGAAACAAACCGTAAGCTGGTGGACCATCTTGCTGATTTTAATCTGGTGTATACTGAACACGCCAGACGGCATTTGTTAAGTGAAGGGCTTTCTCATCGTTATATCTATTTAACCGGCTCCCCGATGAAAGAAGTGCTGATGAGTAAACTGGATAATATTAAAAAATCCGCCATTCTCGAAAAACTCGGACTTGAAGCCGGAAAATATTTTATTGTCAGCGTTCACCGTGAAGAAAATGTCGACAGTCCGGATAACCTGCGTAAGGTTCTTGCCTGCCTGGAGTCGCTTCATGACGAATATAAACTGCCGATTGTCGTTTCCACCCACCCGCGCACCCGTAACCGGCTTGAACAATTAAATATCGACACAGCTTCGCAGGATATAAGCTTTTTAAAACCTTTCGGATTTTTTGATTACAACCAACTGCAGATGAATGCGTTTTGCGCAATATCCGACAGCGGCACCATAAGTGAGGAGTCCGCCATTCTTGACTTCCCGGCGGTAACTTTGCGGAATTCTCTCGAAAGGCCCGAAGCGCTCGATGCCGGATCTATTCTGATTAGCGGGCTTAACCCGGAAATTCTTTTGTCGGCAGTTAAAGTTGTTACAAATGAACGGGAACTTTTTCCGAAGCGCGAAATTCCATGGGAATACGAAGTTGAAAATACTTCCCTTCGGGTCGCCAAATTTATTATCGGGACCGCCAAGCTGGCCCACCGCTGGCGCAACATGGACGAATTCAGCCGTTATGACTGGGATAAACAAGACTGAAATATGCGTAAATTATTCAGCAGAACCGCAGTATATCTGATTTTGATTGTCCTGTTGTCCGGGGCAGTCAGGATGGCAAGGCTGCTTGAAGTGGAAAGGTACGGCACCGACGTATATTTGTATTTTCAAATGGCGGAAAACTGGGCATATCACGGCGCTGAGTATGTGTATTCGTATGATACTAAAATCATTCCGCCCTTACTGCCGTGGGTAATGGCAATGGGATATAATTTCGGATTAACCCCGGAACATACCGGCCTTATTATCGGCATTGTGTTGGGATCGCTTATGCCGCTGGCCGCTTTCTGGATAGTATTTAATCTGTTTTCCACCGCAAAGCGGCAAAATGAGGATGTTCAAGCAGAGGCGATACCCCGCAACCGTGCCTATGCCCTGCTGGCGGCGTTTCTTGTGGCGGTGCATCCGTTTCTGGCCAGGATAAGCGTCAGCTGCCTGCGGGAAATACTGTACCTGCCGTTTATGGTGTTTGCGGTGGCCTTCGCAATATCGGCAATACATAATAAATCATTGTGGAAATGGTGCGTTTTTGCTGTTCTGGCGGCTTTGGCGAATATGACCCGGCGTGAGGGGATACTCCTGATTGTTATATTTTTTGCATGGCAGGCGGTTGAATTTGTTATTGACTGGAAAAGCTTCAGAAAGGATATTGCTTATTATGTGCTGGCGTCTGTTCTGGTGTCAGTTGTTTTTCTGGGCTTGACTCTTCCGGTCCTGTATATTATGTTACGGGACACCCCGAGTGTCTGGGCCCCGTTCGGCATCTAAGGAGGGAAATATATTTTGGAAGTAATCTTGTCACTATCAGCCTGGTGCGATTTTATCTTTACAAGGCTGCTGAAAGACGCAATATTCCCCGTTATCGTGCTTATGCTTGTGTTTGCGCTTATCAACCGCAAAGAATACAAAAACACGAACGCAAAGCTGCTCCGCTTTATTTTAACGGCCCTTGTTGTCAGCCTGATTTCCCGTTACATGTTCTTTGTCCATATGAATACGAAAATTAACACCCGCTACTTGTATACAGGCGCGTTTTATGTGATTATCTTATGTGTTCCCGGCTTTCCGGCGGCGCTGTGCTTTCTGAAGCGCCTGACAAAAAAAATACCATGGGTTAGAGAAAAACATTTAACCGTATTTTTACTGCTGCTGATAAGTATAGCCTGTATAGGCAAGGCGCTGCATCCGCCGAGCAGAAAATTCTATATCCAGGATACGGCGAAAATCATAAACGGTTCAGAAGCTCCTGTCCCCCCCCTGCTCATATCAAATTTACGTGACGCCAGGCGAGTCGCCTGGCATTCAAAGGCTGAATTACTTCCATTGTCTTCCGTGATAAATATCGACAATCCGGTTTATTTCGCAAGCGCACTGAAAACATTGAGTTCCAAAAACAGGAATATTTTTTTATTTGTAAAATCCAGAGATGCTGAATTCAGAAAATGTTTCAGTAATAAAAAAATCAAATTCCCCGAGGGGCTTATACTTCTGAAAGAGTTCAAGGCAAAGCACAAAAAATTTTATTCATTGTATAAAGTAAACAGATAACATGAAAATTTTAATTGTAACCCAATATTTTTATCCGGAAAATTTCAAAATCAATGACTTTGCCGTCGGCATGAAAAAACGCGGGCATGAGCTTGTCGTTCTGACCGGGCTGCCTAATTATCCCGGCGGTAAAATTTTCAAAGGCTACGGGTTCTTTAAGCGCCTGGAGGACGAATATGAAGGTATCCGGGTTGTTCGTTCGTGGTTGTTTCCGCGCGGCGGCAGCAGCGGCCCGAGGCTGTTTATTAACTATATTTCCTTTACTGTCCTGGTGTCAATATGGGGCCTGTTGAAATTAAGGGGAAAGTTTGATATAATATTTGTCCATGAGCCTTCACCAATATTTATCGGCATTCCCGCCCTGGTCATGAAATGGCGTTTTAAAGCTCCGGTATTTTTATGGATTCTGGATTTATGGCCGGAAAGCCTCACGGCGGCCGGAAATATAACTTCGCCGCTGCTTCTGAAGCCGGGCAGGTGGATTGTTAAGTTTATTTACGCGCGCACGGATAAATTACTGATGGCATCGAAAGCATTCAGAAGTTCAATAAAATCATTCGGCATTGCTGACGACAAGCTTGAATATTTTCCGAATTGGGCGGAGGAGCATTTTGTGCCCTTGCGGCGTGCTGTTTTTGAACATAAACACCTGCTTCCCGACGGCTTTAAAATTATGTTTGCGGGTAATATCGGCGAGTCTCAGGATTTTCAATCTATTCTCAATGCCGCGGAAAAAGTGAAAAAATATCCGGATATCAAGTGGATCATCATTGGTGATGGAAGAAAAACAGAATGGCTTAAGAAAGAGATTGTTAAACGCAGGCTGCAGCAACATTTTTTTATTCTCGGGCGCTTTCCTGTCGAGGCCATGAGTAATTTCTTCAGCCATGCTGACGTGATGCTTGTAACTCTTAAAAAGGAAGCTCTTTTCGAGTTGACCGTGCCGGCGCGATTACAGGCTTATATGGCATGCGGCAAACCTATTTTGACTATGCTTGACGGTGAGGGAAGCAGAATTGTAAAAGAAGCGGAAGCAGGTTTTGTATGCGCTTCCGGCGATGCTGAAGGTTTGGCGGAAAATGTTTTGAAAACATATAAACAATCAGCACCGGAACGCGATGCTCTCGGCGAAAACGCGTTGAGCTATTATAAAAAAGTTTTTGAGCGCAATAAGCTTTTTGATAAAGTGGAAAATATGTTTAAAAAAATTGATGGAAAGTAAAAAATGAATGCTCTTGTAACTGGCGCCGGCGGTTTTATTGGAAAGTTTTTGTGCAATGCTTTATCCGCAAAGGGTTATGTTGTGTCCGGGCTGGATGTGTCTGGTGAGAAGCCGAAGTACTGCGACAAATATTTTAAAGCGGATATCACTGTGTTGGATGATAATTTATTCACCGCCTGTGAAAATGTGGATGTGATCTTTCATCTCGCCGCCAAAGTGCATTCCCTGGCTGAAATCAAAGCTGACATTGAACAGTATAAGCTCATAAATACGGCCGGGACTGAAAATTTACTCAAAGCCGCCGCTAAAAATTCGGTTGGCAAATTCGTCTTTTTCAGCAGCGTTAAAGTTTACGGGGAAAAGATTCCCGGCCTGGATAATAAAAAAACTCCGGTTGACGAACAAATTGAAGCCATTCCGGATACTCCGTACGGGCAGTCAAAACTGGCCGCTGAAGAACTTGTGCTTAAGGGAAATTATATTGCTGATGCCACGGTGCTTAGATTGTGTATGGTGTATGGCCCGGGGGCGAAAGGAAATATTCACAAAATGATAAAGCTGATGAAAAAGGGAATACCTTTTTTGTTGCCGGAGTTTAATAATAAACGTTCCATGATTGATGTGCGCGATGTGGTTAAAGCCGGAATTTCAGCCGCTGAAAAAAATGAAGCTGAAAAGCAGATATATATAGTATCGGACGGCAGAGCCTATTCAAGCAGGCAATTGGCCATTGCGATAACGCGGGCTCTGGGGAAAAAACCATTTCCGTTTAGTATTCCCGCTTTTTTCTTTACTGTTCTGGGAAAAGTTGGTGATTTAACTGGTAAAATTCGCGGGCGGAGATCTTTCTTTGATTCAGACGCATTAAGTAAAATTTCCGGATCAGCCTGGTTTTCCTCTGAAAAAATTGAACGGGAACTTGGCTTTAAAGCGGATTATGATTTGGAAAAATCCCTGCCGGAAATGATCATGCAGGAGGAAAATAAATAATGCTGGTTTATGTGTTTTCAGGTTTCTTTATTGGCTGGGCCGGCGCCTGGCTGGCGGCTCGTTACGGATATATTTTCGGCTTGATTGACAAACCCAATCACCGCAGTTCGCATTCGGTTGAAACCCCCAAAGGCGGCGGGATTGGAATTTTGGCCGCGTTTTCAGCGGCCGCAATCTGGGCCGGGAGCAGTTGGGCTTTATGGATGCCGGCATTATTGTTATCTCTGTTGAGTTTATATGGGGACAAGCTTCATTTGGCACAAAAACTGCGTCTTGTCGTTCAGTTCCTGTGCGCCGGTTTTTTAGTCTGGTTCGCGGCGAAAAACAATTATCATGAAATATCAAGCGCAACCGGGATTCCGCTTATTTTCATTGTCGCGGCTTTTATCCTTATGGTAACCGGAACAGCCAACTATTATAACTTTATGGACGGGATCAACGGTATTGCCGGAATTACCGGATTTGTTGCCTTCGGATATTTAGCGGCGGCGGCCCACAACACCGGAATGTCTGATATATCTATCATTTGCATTGCTGTCAGCAGTGCGTGTGCCGGGTTTCTTATATTGAACCTGCCTGGAAAAGTTTTCATGGGAGACGGCGGCAGTATTCTGCTGGGTTTTTTGTTTGCCGGAACAGCCATAATGTTGTCCCGGAGCCTGCTGGATATTTTTTGTTATTTCGCTTTTATATTTCCATTTTACGCTGATGAATTAATTAGTGTCCTGGCCAGGTTAAAAAAAAGGCAAAGCTTGTTTAAGCCGCATCGCGGACATTTATATCAGCTTTTGGCAAATGAGTTGAAAATTTCCCACTGGAAGATTTCTCTTATGTACGGCTTTTCTCAAACCCTTATAATTTTCCTGATACAAAGAATTAGAAATTATGGTTTAGTTTGGGTATTAGCCGTTGAAATTATGTTTCTCCTTATATTTTCAGCCTGCTACAACATTGTTTTAAATGCAGTAAAACAAAAAGCATAAACAGCAATCCCCTCCTCAATTAATTCCAAAATAGTTTACCGGACAATATTCATATTGTAAAACCGCCTCCGGGAGTGTATATGTAATATAAGAGTTAATTGCAAAAGTCCGTCGCAAACGTGATTTTTAGCGTTTTAGACGAGTAGATTTTGCTTTTTGAGCGATTGAGCATACCCTCCGGGTATGTAAATGAGCTCAAATTCAAAATATGCCGTATAAAATCAAAAATCATTGTGAAGACTTTTGCAATTGGCTCATAAGAAAAAAATTGGAGAAAAATACTATACACAAAGGACTGTTGCGCTGTTCAAGAGTGGGCTATGCCCGAATCAGCAGAAACAAAAAAATCCGAAAATTCTCTTATTTGCTCCGGATAATTGGAAAATATGAAAAAAATAATTTTGAACACATTAAGATTAACTCTTGACAAAGCGGTCAGCTTATTATTCAAGCAGCGCAGGTTGCTGGTTTTTATGCTTAATATAGAAATTATTTTATGTTCTCTGTTAATTTCTATAATATTACGCTTCGAGTTCACTGTCCCTCCTAATTATGCGGAACATTTCCTGAAGACAGCTGCGGTGTTTATTTTTGTAAAAATGTCGTTAAACCATATTTTTGGACTGAATAAAGGTTTGTGGCGTTATATTTCAATAACAGATGTCAAAGAAGTATTCAAAGCGAATTTATTTTCCGCGGCAATTTTAATGTTTATTTTTTACGGCTGGCGGAGCTATATATGCAGCAATTTTGCCTTGTCGATAATTGTCGTGGATTTCCTGATTTGTTTTTTCGCCATGTCATTTGTCAGGATTTGTGTCAGGATTATTCGTGAGTTTGATGATAATACCGGCGACAGCCCCTTGATAAGAACGATTGTCGTGGGCAAACTCGAAGATATTGATACCTTTCTCCATGGCATAAACGGGAGCAAAACCGGCAGAAAAATTGTCGCTGTTTTTTGTCCTGAAAAAGCTTCAGGGGCAACTATCCGCGGAGTTAAGATAAAAGGAACTCCTTCTAAAATTGCCAATTATGCGAAAAAAGATGAAATTAAGGAAATTATTCTGATACCGCCTTATTCCAGAAAACGTTTTTTGAATTTACTGCTGGGACAGCTCGAAAAAATTGATTATACCTGCACTTTGAAAATTGTTCCGGGAGTCGGGCATATTACGAAAGGTGAAATTAATTTTTCTAATATCCGCAAAGTTAAAATAGAAGACCTGCTGGGGCGTCCCCCGGTAAAGTTCGATCATTTAGAAATCGCGTCATTAGTTTCGGATAAAAACATTATGGTTACCGGCGGCGGGGGGAGTATCGGCAGCGAGTTATGTTCTCAAATTTGCCGATACCGCCCTGAAAAACTGGTTGTGTTTGAATCTTCTGAATATAATCTTTATGAAATTGAACGTAAACTCGAACTGAAATTTCCCGGGCAGAAAATTGAGGCCGTATTGGGGGATATCAGATTTAAGGATTCACTGTCAAGGGCAATGAAAAAGCATTCCATTGAAGTCCTTTATCATGCCGCCGCTTACAAACATGTTCCATTATTGGAGAAAAATGTACTGACAGGAGTCCATACAAATATTATCGGAACTTCAAATGTCGCGGATTGCGCTGAAGAATGCGGAGTAAAGCGTGTCGTCGTGATTTCCACCGACAAAGCGGTCAGGCCGACAAGTATGATGGGAGCGACCAAACGCGTTGCGGAAAGAATTGTTCTTGAACGGGAGGAGAAAGGAACCGAGTTTACCGTGGTGCGTTTTGGTAATGTACTCGGCAGCCGCGGCAGTGTTGTTCCATTATTTGAGAAACAAATCGAAGCCGGCGGGCCGGTCACTGTCACATCAAAAAATATGATCCGGTATTTTATGTCTATTCCTGAAGCCGTGGAGCTGGTTTTACAGGCCGGCACGATCGGAAAGGACCGTGATATAATGATTCTGGAAATGGGCGAACAGGTCAATATTTACGAAATGGCGAAGCGGTTGATAAAGTTGTCGGGGTTTATGCCGCACCGTGATATAAAAATAGAATTTACCGGGATACGTCCCGGCGAAAAAGAATATGAAGAACTTTTATCGAAAGAGGAGCAGGTAGACCGTACGTCGTCCGATCGTATTTGTGTCGCCAGAAAAGAAAATGTAGAAGGATTTCGCGTCAGCGTAGGGGAAATTTTAGAAATATTGCAGTCAGGGGAACGCGATAAAATTAAAGATATATGCAAAAGTTACATCTCTGAAAATATGTTGTAAAAAAGATTTAAATTTTTTGCGTAATTTTATTTCCGGCAATATTACTCACTTGTCGGCAACCCTGATTTTATGTCCATTTCATCCACTACATCTAAATCTTCCGCATTAATTTCCGCTCTGACCGAGTATCCAAGCAGCTTAATATTGACTATAAGGAAAGAGTGATTCTTTCTTGACATGACAACTCCATTGGTTCCCTGGAATGAACCGGATGCTATTTCAACGGGAGTTCCGGCAACAAGCTCCGGCTTCACCTCAAGCTGATGTGTATTTGACAAGCGTTCAAAAGCCCTTAACGCCTTCAAGTCGTTTTTCAACTCTTTTTCAGAATAAGCATCTATATCTATTTTGTATACCACGGCATTTGACGGAAGTATTTTCTGGTATGATTCTTCGTTAATGCGGCAGAATACATACCCGGGCAGCATCGGAGACGAAAATTCAGCCTTGCGCTTACCATAAGTATGTAGTTTATTTATCAACGGCAGATAAACGGCAACACCTTTTGCCCGGCAAAACCGAGCCAGTTTTTTCTCTCGTCTGGGCTTAGTGCGCACCGGGGTCCATAAACTATAGTCCATAATATAAAAAATTCCCGATAAAATTATTCGCTTAATACTTACCTGAACCCGTAAAACAATTCACGGATTCCCTTTTGGTTGATGTATTAAACTCATTTTTCTTCCATAATCTAACTATACTTATTTATAAATATATATCAATAATTACGGGAAATCAACTTTTTCAGCTATAGTTTGATTCTTTTGCCGGGGATAAAATATATATCATGCTTGCTATAAAACGATAAAGGTACTATAGTGATTGCAAAAGTAATTGCAGAAGTTCAATATAAGCGTGATTTTCGCGGATTTTGACCTTTACGCTTGCTCTGTATTAAACCGTAATTCGAGGTTGGCGAATGGAAGAACGGGAAAATATGCTGAGGTTTCAAATTGAGAATCGCGGAATCAGCAATCCAGCGGTGCTCGCGGCAATGCGTAAAGTTCCGCGGCACAGCCTGCTTCCCGCGAAATTTGCCGCTTCCGCCTACATTGACTCCCCATTGCCTATCGGCCACGGACAAACTATTTCCCAGCCGTATATTGTTGCCCTGATGACGGAACTGCTTCAGCCGCGGCCCGGACACACGGTACTTGAAATTGGTACCGGCTCCGGTTATCAAGCCGCGATACTTGCTGAGATTGTCAGCGAAGTATATACCGTTGAAATAATAAAATCTCTGGCGGATGAAGCCCGGCGCAAGCTTGACGCCGCGGGTTACGCCAATATCCATTTTCGCTGTGCCGACGGTAACGAAGGCTGGAAGGAACACGCCCCCTTTGACGGTATTGTGGTAACTGCCGCAGCCGTGAAGATACCGGAGGTTCTTGTCACTCAACTGAAAACAGGGGGGAAAATGGTTATTCCGCTTGGCGGCACCAATGAAATTCAAACACTTTCCGTTTTGGAAAAAACAAAGGAGGGAGTGGAAATAAAACCCGGCATTGCCGTTCGTTTTGTCCCTATGACCGGAAAGGTCAAGGGTTAACTTAAAACAGTTGTGAGTTGTAAGTTGTGAGCAAAAAAAAGCTGGGAGCGCTGGTCGCCAGACCGGCATTCTTAACTGATAACTAATAACTGATAACTAATAACTGATAACTGATAACTGAAAAAAGTTGTGAGTTATTAAGCGTTTCGCAAGATTTTTTTAATTTTCATTATTTACGGAGGAAAGGACTATGGAGCTTTTGCTTGAGAAATTGCACCGGACGCAGGATAAGTTTGGTTATCTGCCGGAGGCTGAGATTGTCCGCATTGCGGATGAACAGGACATTTCCAAGGCGGAATTGTTTGGAATTATCACCTTTTATTCACGTTTTTATCTGCAGCCTGTGGAAAAATTTATTGTCAGGATTTGTAAATCGGTTTCCTGCAGTATTAATCAGGCGGCCGATATTCGGCGAAAAGTCGAGGAGTACCTTGAAATCAAGGACGGACATTCAAAAGACGGATTGTTCGCCCTGGAAACCGTGGAGTGCCTCGGGCATTGCGCCGAGGGGCCGGTAATGACGGTGAATGATAAAGTTTACGATAAACTTACTCCCGAAAAAACCATTGAAATTATTGCTTCATATCAACAAGGCGGGTGAATAAAATGCTTGAATATAAATATCTCAAAAAATTCATTGAAGCCGGGCCGTCAGGCGATTTTGCGATTTTGCGCAAAGCTGTGGAATACGGTCGTGATGCGTGTTTGAATGAACTTGAAAAGTCCGGTTTGGTCGGGCGCGGCGGGGCCGGTTTTTCGACCGCCGCGAAATGGAAATTCGCGTGGAACAGTTCCAATGTCATCATGATCTGCAACGGGGACGAGGGCGAACCCGGCTCGTTCAAGGACCGTTATATACTGGAGAACGGGTCTTTCCTTTTGCTCGAAGGCCTGCTGATTTCCGCGTTTATGCTGAATTCATCCGAAGTGTATCTTTATGTTCGCGATGAATATAAAGAAGCGCTGAAATCGTTTCATAAATGCCTGGGTGCGAATGCGGATTCAATCAGCTGGTACCGGGAGCGGGTGAATCCTGAATTTAAACTGAAGGTGATTGCCGGCGGGGGTGCTTATGTCTGCGGCGACGAGACTTCATTGATAAACTCCCTGGAAGGCAAACGCCCGCATTCGCGGATAAAGCCGCCTTTCCCGGCGGCGGAGGGAATGCGGAGCCTGCCCACCATTGTCAACAATGTTGAAACTTTGAGCAATCTGCCCTTGATAATTCGCGACGGCGGTGCGAAATTTTCCAGCCTGGGCGTTGAAGGCAGCCGTGGAACCAAATTGATTTGCCTGAGCGGCAAGGTTGACAAACCCGGATTATATGAAATTGAAATGGGTAAAATTACTCTCGAAAAAATTATTTACGGACTTGGCGGCGGCTGTTCCGGCGGAAAAATAAAATTCGTCATTCCGGGCGGAACCTCGACCTCGGCGTTAAGCGCACAGGAATTGAAAATACCGCTGGACTATAAAAGTTTGCGGAAAGCCGGAACATCTCTGGGTACCGGCGCGGTGATTGTGGTTGACGAAAGCGTTGACGCTCTGGATGTGGCGTGCAGCGCCGCCGATTTTTTTAAGTCTGAAACCTGCGGTATATGTTTTCCCTGCAAAGAGGGAAACCGGCAGATAAATCATTTGCTGGAGCTGATTCGCAAGGGCGAAGGACAGGAGCGTTACCTGGGACTCATCCGGGACGACATCACGACAACGGCGTCCTGCGCCGCCAGATGCGGGCTCGGGCAGAGTTGCGGAGATCTGGTCAGCAGTCTGATAGTAAAGTTCAGAGAAGATTTTTCAGGGCGTATTGCCTGCAATGGGAAAAATGAAGGAGACAGCAGATGATCAAGCTTAAAATTAATGATCAATTAGTCGAGGCCGCTGACGGTACGTCCATTTTTGCGGCTGCGGAGTCAAACGGATGCAAAATTCCCGCACTGTGTTACCACCGTGATTTAAGTGTTTACGGGGGCTGCCGATTGTGCGTTGTCGAAATCAAAGGCCGCTCCGGTTACCCGATATCCTGCGCCACGCCGGTGGAAGAAGGCATGGAAGTGTTGACCCATACGCCGAAATTACGTGAAATCAGAAAAAACATATTTGATTTGATAATGGCCTATTATCCCTTTGAGTGCCGCTTGAATTGTAATAGCTGCGACAACAGCAGAATTTGTGAGCTTCGGCAGCTGGCGGAAGAGATGGGCATTGACAAACTCAAATTTCAGCCTATACCCCGGAAAGGGAAAGTAGACGACAGCTCACTTGCCGTCCAATATGACAGCAGCCAGTGTATAAGTTGCGGGCGCTGCGTCCGGGTCTGCCGCGAGATTCAGCATGTCGGCGTATTGACCGCGAGCCGGCGCGGGCCGGCGACCAAGGTAACGACATTTATGGATAAAGGCATGGGAAATGTTGACTGTACCGGTTGCGGACAGTGCCTGCTGGTTTGCCCGGTCGGCGCGATAGAGGAAATTTACAGCATCGATAAGGTGCGGGCGGCAATCGCCGATCCGAAAAAACATGTGGTCGTACAGACCGCGCCATCGGTGCGTTTTACCATCGGCGAGGAATTTGGTTCCAGGCCGGGGGAAAATCTGGAAAAACAAATGGCTACGGCATTGCGGCGGCTTGGTTTTGACCAGGTTTTTGACACGGTTTTTACCGCGGACTTAACGATCATGGAAGAAAGCGCGGAATTTATCAAACGCTTTACCGAGGGCGGCACGCTTCCGCTTATAAGTTCATGTTGTCCGGGCTGGATAAATTTTGCCGAAGAAAAGATGCCGGAATTAAAAGATAATTTGTCCACGTGCAAATCTCCGCAGCAGATGTTCGGCGCCTTGCTCAAGAGTTATTATGCTGAAAAAAACGGCCTGGACCCGAAAGATATTGTTTCAGTTTCAATCATGCCGTGCACCGCTAAAAAAATAGAGTGTATGCGCGCGCAGATGAAGCAGAATGGCATTTACGACGTTGACTATGTCCTGACGACCCGGGAACTGGCCACCATGATTCAGGAAAAAGGCCTGCATTTGCCTGATTTGGCGAAAAGCGAATATGACGCGCCCTTCGGTATTACTACCGGGGCGGGAGTGCTTTTCGGTGTCAGCGGCGGGGTTATGGAGGCGGCGTTACGCACGGCTTATGAGCTCATTACCAAGGAAGAACTGGCAAAAATAGAGTTTGACGACATGCGCGGCCTGGCGGGAATCAAGTCGGCGGAAATCGACATAAATGGAATTAAAGTCAAGGTGGCTGTAGCAAACGGGCTGGAAAACGCCTGGCAATTACTAAAGCACGCCGACGATTATCATTTCATTGAAATAATGGCATGTACGGGAGGCTGTATCGGCGGCGGCGGACAACCTATTTCCAGAGACCCGGATACCTTGAAAAAACGCAAGGACGGGACTTACGCGAATGATAAGAACATGAAATTGCGCAAATCCCATAAAAATCCGGCGGTACAGCAATTGTACAAGGAATTTCTGGATCATCCGCTCAGTAAAAAATCGCACCACTACCTGCATATGCGACATTGAGAAATATCCGGGGTGCTTCGCAGTGTGAATACGGACATATCGCAAGGATTATCCGACCGGCAGCTTCAGCAGCAGCCGGATGCCGATATGTGCCTGAATAGCGGAAACTTGAACCACTCTTGACGCAATTGTGCCGGTTTCCGCATTCATCTCGCTCGTTCCGTCGCCGACAATGTACAGTCGGCCCGGGCCCCTGCTTATTGTGATGTCCGCGCAGGGCCCGAGCCCGGCGACCCCGGAAACCGCTATCGCCGGGATTTCCGGCCGCTCGGCAAGCACAAAAGCCGCCAGCATGGCTTTGGCCGCCGCGTTATCGAAACATTCGAAGATCAGGCCGGTTTTTTCGGGAATCAGTTCCCCGCAGTTGCTTATCGTAAGCTTCTGCTCAATAGTGCTGACTTGCAGTTCCGGATTGATCCTGAGCAGGTTTTCCTTTAAGGCAGTTACTTTAGGCATTCCAAGCTGATCCCTGAAATACTGCTGCCGATTGAGGTTGGCAGCTTCAACGCGGTCAAAATCCGCGACAATGATATGCCCGATACCGGCACGGGCCAGTATGAAACAGACATTTGACCCCAAGCCGCCGGCACCGGCAAGGAATACCGATTTTTTTCTCAGTATTTCAGTTACTCCGGGTGGATTTGACGTAAAAAAAGTATCCATGCGGTTCAATCCTCAATTATCCGCCGCTGACAAAACAGAAAAGTTCTATTTCGTCGCCTTCGGCGGGAATTATTTCGGAAAAGTTTCCGGCTTTTACTATTTTTTTGTTCACTGACGCCAGGACTCTGGCTTCATCCAGTTTTTTCCCGGCAATAATCCCGGCGAGCGTTTCGCCATCGCTTACTTCGAGCATTTTCCCGTTAACCGTTATTTTCATCGCTGTCACCTGGTTTTAGATGCATTTATCCCAATATTTAATGACCGTTTCCAGCCCGATTTTTTTCAGGTCGTCTTTTATTTGTTCAACCGGCCTGGTATCGTTCAACATAAACTGCCCCAGGTCCTTGTCGCCGGTACCGGCGTAACCCCCCGGAGTAACTCGAGAAGCGGCGCTTATGTTCCCGGCGCAGCTCAAGGCCATCCGGTTTCTGAAATCTCCTCTTTCCCGGGTGGAAATCGTCATATCCGCTTCCGGAAAAACAATCCGGAAGGCCAGCATCATTTGTTCCAGTTCCGCTTCGGAAACCGGCGCCGGCGCCCGGAAACCGGTTTCAACGGGAGTCAGCCGGGGAAAAGAAAATTGTATTTTACTTTTCCAAAAATGTTTTCTGAGCCATATCGCGTGAGCCGCCAGCGAAGCGCTTTCCGTCCGCCAGTCATACAAGCCCAGCAGAAATCCGATTCCCAGGGTTCGTATTCCGGCTTTGCCGCCGCGGGCAATCGCGTCAATCCGGTTAAGGTAATCGCGTTTCGGGCCGGAAGGATGCAGTTCCGAATAAAGTTCCCGCTTATAAGTTTCCTGATAAAGCGTCAAGCCGTCAACCCCGGCGTCAAACAGCCGTTTGTAGCCTTTCGTATCCAGCGGAAATATCTCAATGGACAAGTATGAAAAATATTTTTTCAACTCTTTGGCGGCCTGTTCCAGAAATTCCATCGACATGCTTTCCGGGTCTTCTCCGGCGACCAGCAGCAATGAATCCATACCCATGGATTTTATTGCTTCGGCTTCTTTGCTGATCTCGTCTAAAGTCAATGTTTTGCGCGGCGACTTGTTTTTTATGCTGAAATCACAATACACGCAGGAGTTGACGCATTTATTGGAGATGTACAGCGGCGTGTACAGGCGCACGGCCTTGCCGAAATGCATTTTGCGGTATGCCGCCGCTACCGGGCGCATTCGCTCAAGTTCCCGTCCGGCTGCCGGGGAAATAAGATTGAGCAGGTCCTGAAAATCCCGCCGTTCCTTCCGGAGTGAGGATTTGACCATATCCACGCTTACTCCGCCGATATAAGAGCTGATCTGCTTTTCAGTTTTTTTTAAATACGGCAGCATATATTAATTCTCAAAACAGTTCTTTAAATGTATTTTGGGGTGAAGTGGCGCTGGCGGCAAGCGCTGCCGCAGCCGGCCCCGATTCAATCCCGAGTTCCGCGCTTTTTACCGCCAGCGCAAATGCCTTCGCCATGCCTTCGGGGTCGTCCGCGGAAGCTATCGCGGTATTGACCAGCACCGCGTCCGCGCCGATTTCAATCGCGGCGGCGGCGTGCGAGGGCAAACCGATTCCGGCATCGACGATGACTGGAATTGTCGCCTGTTCAATGATAATCCTGAGCATGGTTTCAGTTTTCAGTCCCTGGTTGGAGCCGATGGGAGCGCCAAGCGGCATTACGGTATGAACGCCGACGTCTTCAAGCCGTTTTGCCAGCACCGGGTCGGCGTTGATATAGGGCAGGACAATAAAGCCTTTATTTACCAGCGCTTCCGCCGCTTTGAGTGTTTCCACCGGGTCCGGCAGCAGGTAAACCGGATCCGGATGGATTTCCAGTTTTATCCAGTTGTGTCCGGCAGCCCGGCCGAATTCGGCGATTCGAATTGCTTCTTCAGCATCCCGCGCCCCTGAAGTATTCAACATTATTCTTACTTTGGAACTGTCTATCGCCGACAGGATGTCATCTTCGCGCTTTGCAAAATCAACCCGCGTCAAAGCCACGGTGACCAGTTCAGTTTCCGCGGCTGCAATCGCTTTTCCCAGTGCTTCCCGGGAAGAAAATTTTCCGGTTCCGAGGAAAAGCCGGCTTTTAAATTTTACGTCCGCTATTTTAAGAGCTTTCATTACTTCAACCAGGCCTTATCTTGTGTTATTATACAGAGCATTAAAATAGCACTGATTCGCTAATATGAAAATGACTTTCACTTTTTTGAAAAGATTTTTTGAAAACATCAGGGACGCGACGAGACCGACAAAACTCGGTCTAACTTAAATTTTTGAAAAAAATAAAACTTTGCAGCAAAGCTCGAACGCTCACATCTTTTCAAAAAAATCGCCAGCTCTTTTTTGAAAAGCTTCGCTTTTCGAGGCGGAATTA
>VAOY01009424.1_pt1 | contig 16579 bp, 15 predicted proteins | sample 3393881 | NCBI WGS metagenome assembly VAOY01 (sample SAMN08290430, study PRJNA428436) | hydrothermal vent metagenome | isolation source: Deep-sea hydrothermal vent chimney | place: Indian Ocean: Southwest Indian Ridge
GTAGCTTAAGCGTCTCGCTTGAATATCTTCACAACCGAGACGGTTGTGCTACATTAATTTGTGGAAAAAATACGAAGTTTTAAATTTTACATTATACTAGAATAAATCAGGTTGGCGGGTATCGGGGATGAATTCCTCGAATTTTTTGCGCAGCTCATTGAGTTTGTTCAGGTAGTAAAGCGTGTTTTCGTCACGCCGCGCCGGGGCATCAGCGAAAAGTTTGGAGTTATCCACTACTGATACTTTTTTCTGGTCGCCGATAATGTAGTAATGAACCTGGTCGCCGCGTTGATAGTCGCGCTCCGAAGCTATTGCCAACTCGTAAGCGGCACTGCGGCGCCCCTTGCCGGCGGCTTGTTTATCCTGATAATTGCGCAAAGAATTATTGAGCGTTTCAGTTTTGGCAAGTTTGCTTAATGGTATTTCGCGCGTCTCAATGGCGCGTTTGAAATCATCGAACATATCTTCTATCTGTTCGTATTCCTCCTTTAAAAGCATAGTTAAAAGTTTCCGCATGCAGTCGCGCTGAAAAGGTTCCAGCCCGCGTGATTTGAGCGCGGCGCCGGTGATGGCTACTTCGCCGTTGGCTTCCAGCAAAGCATAGTTTTTGCTTTTATAGCAGAACATTGCCGGATAGCTTGCGTCCAGTTCCACCTCGATGCCCGGCGGCAGGACGCATTGCATTTTTTCTTCCATTAGTTCTTGAGATTTTATTGCTTCAGGCGGGACAAAATAAATACCGTCAGTATCCATCTCGATAACTTTCGCGCCTGAACTTTTGAGGAATTCCAACATCATGGTCAGGACTTCGCGCCCGCGCGCAGTAACTTCTCCAGCCATGCTGTAGTCATTGAAAGTAGCTTGTGAAAAACCCAGATAACCGTAAAATGAGTTAATCAGGATTTTAAAAGTCGTCTGTAAAGCATTGCAGGCATCTTTTTGCGCCGGGGTTTTCGCTTTCTTTTCAGCGTCTTTCGCGTCCAGGCGGAATAAGCGCAGTCCTTTGAGCAGGCGCGGAAAGACTTTGAGAACATCGTTTTCCGGGCACCAGTTTTCGGCGATGATAATTGACGGATACAGCGAACGGATATCGCAGTGCCAGACATTTTTATGCGTGCCGGTTTCAAATGCCTGAGTTAAAGCCCCGCTGTAGCTTTGCGCCGTTTCAGGATAGGGAAGGCTTTGTCCGGCATCCAGGTACTCACTGAGCAGCATCGCGTCAATACGGGTGGCGTTGCCGCGTACTATGCAGTCCTGGTATTTCAATGGAATCAATTGCGCCTGGTAAAAATAACTGGGCGACAGAATCGCGCTGACCGCGCGGGTTTCCCGGACATCGTCAAGGGCGTATTCAAGCAGGCGTTCACGCTCATTGAACCATGCCGCACTGATTTTGTCGCCTTCGACATAAGTCCGGTTTTTCGCGGATACGCCAAAATGCCTGGCGACATATTTCAGGCCGTAACTTTCGAGATTACGGTGAACTATGTCGTAAAAGAGACACAGATGATAAGTGTCGGCAAGGTGGCGGCCGTAGAGATCGTAACGCGTATAGTTGATTGTGCGTTCCGCGGCGTTAAAACGCGAATTGCGTTTTGTAAAAAGCCGCCCTTCACGTCCTAAAGTTAATTTTACCTTATTAAGCCGGGCGCGGGTTTCAATGTACGGGAGGTCAAAACGGAAAATATTATGGCCTTCGAGCACGTCCGGGTCGCGTTCCCGGACGGTTTTGACGAATTCTTCGAGCAGTTCTTTTTCATCCATGTTGTCCAGTGAAATAACTTTTTCCCAACCCTGGTTGTCGGACATGGTGATGATGATGATTTTATCTTCGCGGCGATTGGCGTTTGGAAATTCGAATCCACCGGTGGTCAAGGTTTCGATATCAAACTGCATGCGGCGCAGTTCATTGAAATGCATATCGCGAAACAAGCGGATTTTTTGCGTCATCATGGCCTGTTGAGTATAGTCCGAGACCAAACGGTATGACATGCCCCGGGTGGAATTTTGGGCTTTTAATAATCCAAACGCTTCCCGATAATCGTCGATACTGTTGAAGCGGGCTAAAAAAGCAATAGGAGCATCGCCTTTTAGTTTGATCAGCTCGAACTCCCGGCCAAAATCATTCAGGAGTTCAGGCTTGGTCAAAAATAAAAATGGAGTAAATGCCCGGGTTTCGCTCACACAGTTGCCGTTTTCATCGCGAAAAAATAAAGTCGTTTCCCGGTCGTTTGTTTCGACCGCCGTAACGCGTTTAAAATCACACGAAACCAAATCATTTAACTGCATAGCCAACTCCCCATGGACGGTTTCCGCTATTTTCCGTTATCTTGTTTCGCCGCTGTCAAGTTCAGCATTTTCAAAGTTGCCTCAATAGCCGCGGCGGTCTGGTCGGAATCTATTCCAATTGTCCGCAGCGGCGCGCTGTCGTCTTCCCAGCTTATGGTCGTCTCCACCAGGGCGTCAGTTTTACCGCCGGGGGGAATGCGCACTTCATAGTCCAGTAAGCGCGGTACACTTATGCCAAACTTTTTCATACATTTACGGACCGCTTTCACAAAGGCATCGTAACCGCCATCACCATTTGCCTCACTTTTGATTGTTTCGCCGTCATAGGAAATAGTCACGGAAGCGCAGGGAGTTTTGCTGCCGCTGGTGTGGACCTGGTAATCAATTAATTTTACTTTATCCATCAGGGGGGTACGTAGAACATCGGATATGATGAACGGCAGATCGGCCGGGGTAACACTTTTCTTTTTATCGCCGAGCCGGACGATTTCCTGCAAAACCTTGGAGTGTAAAGCTGAGTCAAGCTCCAAACCCATTTCGTCAAGGTTTTTTTCGAGTGAAGCTTTACCACTGAGTTTTCCCAGTGCGTAAATGCGTTTGCGCCGGAAACGTTCAGGCAGCAGTTTATTGGCGTAAAGATTGCCTTTTTTGTCGCCGTCGGCGTGGACGCCGCAAGTCTGCGTGAACACGTCCGAACCGACGATCGGAGAGTTGCAGCTGTTGCGTTTGCCGGAAATAGTCTGCATTAATATTGCGGCTTCCTGCAACTGTTTTTCAGCTAAATGGGTTTTGCGGTTGGTCATGTCATTGATGGCGGCGGCTATTTCGCATAAAGACTGGTTGCCGGCGCGTTCGCCGAGTCCGTTCACCGTGGTGTGAATTCCGCTTATTCCCGCTTCAACAGCGGCGAGTGAGTTCGCGGTGGCCAGGCCGTAATCGTTATGCGCGTGGAAATCCAGTTTGGCTTTCGGAAATGCCGAATACATCCAGTCGAGATAACGAGTTGTTGCCGCCGGATTCAATATACCGAGCGTATCGGGCAGCATTATGCGGTTTACCGGTAAATCCTGCAGGACGGTCATAAAGGCGTGGATATATTGAAAGCTGTCCCCCATTCCGTTTGACCAGTCCTCAAGATAAATATTCACATCCAGGCCCTTTTTGTCAGCGTATTCAATGTTTTCGCCGACCTGCCTGAAATGTTCTTCCGGGGTTTTGCGCAGTTGAACGCGGCAATGTTTTTCGGAGCCTTTAACCAGCAAATTGACGACTTTGCAGCCGGTAGCACTGATCCAGTCAACGGATTTGCCATTATCTACAAAACCGAGAATTTCCAGACCTTGTTCGAAACCGCGCTTTTCCGCCCATTCGGCTATACTTGACACAGCTTCCTGCTCGCCTGTGGAAACCCGCGCGGAACCTATTTCCAGGCGGTCGACGCGTAGTTTGCTCAGCAAAACCTGGGCGATTTGCAGTTTTTCCACCGGTGTATAGGCTACTCCCGGCGTCTGTTCACCATCCCGCAGGGTGGTATCCATTATTTCTACATAAGTATTATGTCTGTGTTCAGTGTTCATTTTATTCTCCGGATATGTAATAATATTATTTTTTGATTCGGTAAAAGTTCTGTGGAGTTGATGATTCGACATGCGTGGAAGCATTTGGTCGTTTCTCCGTTGAGGCGGGATCTTCAGCAGCTAGTGCGCAAAAGACCCCTTACTAATGCCGATGGCAGTAATAATTATATCGAAGCTGCAAATGTATCCAAATTTTAGCATAAGCAAAGCACAAGTGCTTTTTCTCTTTTATTTTTTTAGTGTTATTTCATTAACTAAAGTTAACATAACCGCAAAAAATAAAAAAGCAAGGTCTTCGAGAAGCAGGAAAGAAGAAAAAGTAATCTGGTCGTGGTTTCGCGGCGAGACGGACGTCACCCCCGAGCGATTCCTATAAGGAGTTAACGAAAATAAAAACCTGGAAATCAATAAAAAGTGAACTGATGGTATTGAACAGTTGTTTTTGCGGCTGAATTATAGTGAAATGAACAAATCAAAGTCGTGCCGGGTTGATTCTTGCCGGCAGTATTAATAACTAAAGTATAATAACCTGATTCAACGGTGCTGAAATATACCAGAAGACGACTACGCAAAACAGGTGTTAAAGTATTTGCTAAAGGAATATTTTCTGTACGCCACTTTTCTATGGCTTCCGCGACTTGCTCCGCTTCTTTATCGGAAAGTTTACATTTACTCTTGATTAACTCTAAAGGCGAAGAAAAAAGACTCGGTCTTCCTTTGGCTTTTCTTAGTTTTTCAGGAGGAATTATTCGAAAGATGGAAACTCTGCCGTATTTATCCGCGGCGAAATACTCCGCGAAATCAGGTATGTACATTATTTCCTGGGTGAATTGTAATTTATTGTTACGCGGCAAGTTATATAATTCATCCTGCTGATAGCCGCCGCTTTCCATGCCGTTGATACTGAGTAAATCGTTGCGGTCTGCGTAATCGTGCAGTTTGGAACAAAATTTTGCAAACTCCTCCCCCGTTTTCCGGTCATCCGGCTGATTAAATAAACTGCGTAAACCAAGATCCGGCGACGCGCCGGAAATGTCAATTCCAGCTATCGTGTCCTCTATATGAAAACTTATTTTGCGCCCGTAATAATCTAAACCGTGAACCACTGTATTGGCAAGGTAACGTTCGCCATTGTCAAGCTCGGATTCAAGTGGTTCGAGGGAGCGTTTCGGGTGTTTGCGGCGGTCAGCCAGTAACAGCCAGCGGACCCGCGCGGCAACTCCTTCGGCGATGTAAAAGGAGCGCGAAAAACCGGCAAAAGTAGAAGATTCAAAAGCCGCGTATTGCGACAGCGCCACCGCGGAGGCAACCAGAATCGATACCACCATGATCATACACAATACCGCGATTAACGCTATTCCTGATTCTTTATTGTTCTGCTGTTGTTTTCTACTCACTTTATAACTGTTTCCCTTTTGCCGTAACTTGATTCAAAACTGCTGCCGGCAGTTCGACGCAGCCAGGATACTTTTCGACCATTTTCAAACTCTACGGTCATTTGTATTCCCAAAGGAATATTTTTTTCAGTTTTTTCATCCCAATCGTCCTCCCAGGTAATACCATCGTCTTCACGGTCCGCATAAAGAAATGATATTTCTTTAACACCACCGGCTATAACTTCCCGCTGACATGTAGAGTCCAAATCTTCGTTCAGCCAATATAAAATCGGCGTATGTCGATAAAGAGCAATCAGTTTACCATCTTCCACAAACAGCTTTATAAAACGAATTCCGCCTTTTTCTATATTTGTCACCCGATGTAGATACGCCAGGATAAGTTCGTCAGAGTCACCCTTGAAAACCAGTCGATCCTTAGAGTTTGGATCCGGCCATTTAAACGGAACAGCATTACGCACAGCATAATCAACAACCCGGTCAATACATTGGTAGGTTTTTAATCGCGCTGACTGTTTTTTTATCCGGCTCCACGAACGCTGCATCGCGAATAAGGTTGTGCCTATTAACAGCGCGGCGACAGCAAAAATAGCCACCGCCAGAACGACTTCAAAAAGAGTGAAACCTGCCTCGGAATTCTTCATTTTCCCAACTCTCCGACTATACGTTCCACAGTTACGGAATCAAGAGTTCTATCGTCTTTATCTTTGATGACAATTCGCATCGCTACTAAAGTTTTGCCGTCAAAAGATTCTTCCACGTCTTCGGGCAAACCCGCCGGGGATTCAAAAAAACATTCAGCTTCGTAGTCGTCAGGGAAAAAACGTTTATCAATATCCTCACTGGAACCAGCCTCGTTCAACATATAGTATTCCACGGCTTGAGTAAGTAAATGAGTATGTTCCCAGCGCTCCGCCGCCCGGTGTGTCCGCCTGGAAGCGGAGCCAATGAGCAATGAAAACGATACTACCGCCATTGACAGTATAGCTAATGCTATCAGAACTTCAACAAGGGTGAAATTTTTAGCTTTAACACTCATTTCCCTGCGTTAATCTCCTCGCTTGAAATACTGCCCGAAAGCGGCGAAATACTAATTTGAATTTTATGTTTCTTCAACTCAAGGCAAATATTGTTGCCGCCGCCGGTGCCGTCGGGATAAAATTTAAATAAAGTTACTTTGCCGGACTCATCCTCCACTTCCCCATCGTTCCGCGAAAGTTTTATTTCGTCCGGCAGATACATTTCCACCGGCGATAATTTTTGTTCATCAGTATTTGCCCGAGGCATGTAGATACGACGATTTTCAGCAGCAAAAACAACTTCGGTATTTACGCCCCGGCAGGTGGCGCTGCTCCGGGCCTGAGCCAACACTTTTATGAGAATATTGACCTTGCTTTCCAGGGAAATAAATACCGGTAGTTTACGGAATTGAGAAATGACAACTGTACTGATCAATCCCATTATAACCAGCACCGCCACAAGTTCAATCATAGTATAATTATGTCGTTTGGTCAAAATTATTTCTTTCCCCAGTTGCTTATATCAGCGGCATCACCTTCGCCGCCGGGTTGATTGTCGCTGCCGTAACTTATCAGGTCGTAATCCCCGTGTTCGCCCGGTTTGTCGTAAATATACTCCGCGCCCCATGGATCTTTTGGAACACCCGGCCTGAGATAAGGCCCGTTCCAATTTTCATCACTCGTAACGTTTTCATCAAGTTCGCGCAAACCGTAATCCGTGTCCGGAAATCGTTTCATATCCAGTTGAAAATCAAAGATTGCCTGTTCCAATAACCTTATTTGGGTTTTAGCGGTATTGACTCTGGCTTGTTTCATATGCTTAATGTACAAAGGCACTGCTATAGAGGTCAACAAGCCGATAATAACAAGCACGATTACCATTTCCATCATAGTGTAGTTTTTACGGCATAAACGATTTTGTTTGAAAGTCATTTTTAAATTCTCCTTTTTTTTTCAATGCAGCATTCACAAGCGAGACGCTGGTGCTACATTTTATTTTTAAATATTACTCATTTCCATAATTGGCAGGAATATTGAGAAGACTACTAATAAAACTATCAGGCCGAGAATAAGGATAATTACCGGTTCCATGGCGGCTAATATCCTTTTTATTTGAATTTTTATTGTACTTTCACATTCATCGGCGATTTGGGAAAGCATTTCTCCGCTGTCACCGGACTCCTCGGCTATTCTTAACATAGGAATGCTGCCCTGCGGCATGAACGAACTTTGCGCGAGAGTTTCGGAAAGCTTCATGCCGCCGCGTAATTCATCACCGACACTGGAAAAACTATCGGCTATTTCCTGGTTGTCGATTACTTTTATTGAGATTTTTATTGCCGGTAGGATTTGAACATGGTTTTTCATCATAATCGCCAATGTCCGGATAAATTGTCCTATCTGAATGCGTCTGACCAGACCGCCGACCAAGGGTGCTTTGATAATGAATTTGTCCCACCATTCTTTGGCCGCGCCGCCCTGTTTGACTTTTTTGGAAAAGAAAATTGCTCCTGCAATCAGTAAAGGCCATATCCACCATATTGCCACGCAAATATTGCCCGTTCCCAGCATGATTTTAGTAATGAGCGGCAATTCCCGCCCCATATCTTCGAAAATCCTGGCAAAGCGCGGGATAACCAGTGTAAAAAGAAATATCAGGACAATGAAAGTTACGCTCAGTACAATGCCCGGATAAATCGAACTGGTTATCAGAAATTCCTTCAGGCTCCGGCTTTCATTCATAAAACGGCGCAATTCATTAGCGACTTCAGGCAGACAACCGGTTGTCTCCCCGGTCTCAATCAGATTCGCGTACATGCCCGGGAAATATTTCCCCTGCGCACGAATCAAAGCGGAAAAACTTTTTCCTTCATGTAATCCCCGGCGCATTGAGCGGATGACTTCGCGATTGATTTCCTCACTGGCGCCTTCTTCCATGATTGCCAGGCATTTTTCCAGTTGGATATTGGCATTCAGCAGTGGGACAAGGCGGTCGGTAAACTGGTATACGTCGAAATTACTGCGGGATAATTTAAAGAAGGATTTTCCTCCGGCTATGCCGCTTACGTTTCCGAGGTTTTTTATCGGCATCATGCCGCGGCGTTGCAAAATCGCGACTGCATTCGTTTCGGAATCAGCCTCAATTATGATTTCCGCGGGAGCTTTTCCCGGTTCCACCACTTTGTATTTATAATGTGCCAATGTTCACCGCCTAAATATCATTTGCCGAACGTTTAACTTCTGATTCCATGGTAACTCCCTGCGCCACTTTGGCCAATCCGTCCTGAATTAGAGGAATCATGCCGTTTTTGATCGCGATATCTTTAATTTCGGAGCTCGAACTATTATTGCTGATTGCTTGCCTGATCTTCTCATTGACTATGAGCAATTCATAAATCCCGGTTCTGCCTTTAAAGCCGCTGCCGCCACAGTTTTTGCAACGTTTCTCGCTGCTTGTCTCTCCATGGCAGTCAAGGCATATTTTGCGAATCAGGCGTTGCGAAAGCACACCAAAAAGAGCGGATGCCACGAGAAAGCCTTCAATGCCCATATCCATTAGACGGGTAACCGCGCCCGCGGCGTCATTTGTATGCAGGGTGCTTAATACCAAATGCCCGGTAAGCGCGGCATTGATAGCTATTTCGGCGGTTTCGCGGTCGCGAATTTCACCAACCAATATTACGTCGGGATCCTGCCGCACAATATGTCTGAGGCCGGACGCGAATGACAAACCGATTTTGGGATTCACCTGCATTTGCGAGAGTCCCTGCAGTTGGTATTCAACCGGATCCTCAATTGTAATAATCTTCCGGGAATTATTATTCAACTGCTGCATCACGCTGTACAATGTGGTGGTTTTACCGCTGCCGGTTGGCCCCACAACCAGAATGATACCGTGTGGAATGGATATCAATTTATTAAAGCGTTTTCGATTTTCCGGAGACATTCCCAGCTTTCCCAGGTCAAACGCCATAATATCCTTGCGTAAAATACGCATAACAATACTTTCGCCGTTCATTACGGGGATTGTACTGATTCGGATATCCATTTCGAAATGTCCGACATGGAAATTTGTCCGTCCGTCCTGCGGCAGACGGCTTTCGGCAATATTCAGGCCGCCGATAAGTTTTATACGCGAAGCAATTGCCGGATAATCGGATAATGGACAACTGATGTACTCCCGTAATATCCCGTCCACCCGAAAACGCGCGACAACGCGTTCTTCTTCCGGTTCGATGTGAATGTCACTGGCATTTTGTTCTATAGCCTGAGAAAGCATTTCGTTAATCAACCTGACTATTTTAGCTTCGCTGGCCAGATTCCTTAAAGCATCCTCATCTCCCTCAAGTAGTTGCAGAGAATCTTGTCCCGCCTGCTTATTATCTATGTAAATTTGATTTATTAAACGCTCAATCATACTGCGTCTGGCGAAATTAAAGCTTAAGTCCAAATTGAAAAATCGTTTGAAAACATAAGCATGGTGCTCTAACTGGTACGGGTCGCAAACCAGCATGACCATGCTTCCTTCGCTCCAGGCGTAAGGTACGCAGCAGTTTGTCGTTAAATAGTCTATACTTATGAGTTCGTTTTTCTGGGGCTCGATGAAGTCGCTTTCATCAAGCGGATTGATTTTCAGGGACTCAGTGTAAATATTAAGCAGGTCAGTTTCTGAAAGCAAACCCCTTTCGCATAATATCCAATCCGCGTTTGCATGAAGCAAACTGGATTGTCTTAATTTAGCGTAATCAGGGAAACGGTTGGAAAGCGTCTTTTTTATTGCTTCCAGGCCTTCTCTAACAGCCGTTTTTGACTTGTTTATTTTTAACTCCATAAATCCCAGAAACCTTTATCTTTTTTTTCTGTCTTTACCCTATTATTCCGGTTATGAAAGTTCTGTAATTCTTTGACCGTGGAACGGTAGCGTTTCAGTAGTTCTTCCAGCTTCGTGTTTTCGGAGATAATTGTACCGGTAATAAGAACCAAAAGCTCTGTTCGCTCAACTTTTAAGTTACTATCACCAAGTAATCTTCGTAAAATAGGTATTTTCCCAATAAAAGGAATCGTATCGAGATTGTCAATAATTGATTCTTTAATAAGTCCCCCGATAATAATAGTTTGTCCATTTCTAATTGACATTGAAGTTGTCAGGGCACGTTCCCGGATTTCAGGGGAATCAATAGCTGAAGTTTCATTAACAATCGCTTCAGAAACGGTTTGGTTCAAGTCAATAGTAATTCGGCCTCCCCGGCTTACATGCGGTGTAACTTCCAATATTATCCCTGTCTCATAATACTGGATATTACGAACCAGACTGGTGGAATTAGTATTGTCGGTAGATACAACTGACTGTGAATTGGTGATTTCGGATTGAACCAAAGGAACTTTGGCTCCGACTGAGATTTTGGCTTTTGTATGACTTATCGCCAATATCTGCGGACTGGAAACTACTTTTACGTTCGTGTTTCCGGCCAGAGCTTGTATATAGCCAAATTTTTCGCTGGGACTATTCGGATTAAATATCCAGAACTTACCACCGTATTGCGATTTTGGTCCAACCCCGGGAACTAAGTTTTTATAATTCGTCCCAAAAATTGATTTCATCGTATCTCCGGAGCCGACCCCGGTTAACTCCATGCCGAATTTGGTGGTTTTAGTAAGGCTGACCTCAACCACAAGCACTTGTAGTAAAACTTGTGCGGGAACCGTGTCTAAACGTTCAATAACCGCTTTCATCATGGCGTATGACCGCGGAGTTGTCCTGATAACCAAACGGTTATGTATTGAATCCGCAAACAGTTTCACGGGTATTTCAAAAACACTTCCGGGACCATCCGGGATTTTCCCGTATTTTTTAACTTTATTTGCGGATGTACCTTTAAACGAGCCTTTACTTTTACTGTTTTCAGCTGCTATGCTTGCCCCTTCCAGCGGAAAAATAACTGATAGTGCCTGAGCTAATTCGTCCGCCTTGCCGTTTACTACGGAATAAATAAATACTCTTTCCTGTTCACCGACATCCGCTTTATCCAGAATAGTCACCCAACGGCTTAATTCCTGCAGTGCATCTTCGGTGGCGGCGGAAGCGATAATTACCTGCAAACGCTCAAGATTAGTTAATTGTATCGCCCCCGGAGTCGGCTTTTTGCTGTCAACAGAAACCTGAAATCCCAAAACGGGTAAAATTTCACTCAATTCTTTAATGACTTTCCCGGAGGAAACATTGTGGCATGGAATTACCGACTTATACCAGTTCAGCTTGTCTCTTTGATCCATTGCCTTGAGTAAACGATGCATCTTTGGAATGTTAGCGGGAGAGTCCACCAGCATTATCGCGTTTTGTCTGTCCAGCGCAATAAAAGTTCCACCTTTGTGGGTGAATGGCTTCAACTGCGTAATCAGCTTTTTCGCGTCCGCGTAACGCAGCGGATAAAATAAAAGTTCAACATTTTCCTGAGATACCGGGTCTTTGCCGAAGCCTATTTGCTGCTGCATAGACATTTTGGATTGCGGCAAAATTCTGATTAAGTCTCCCGATGGAGAACAATACGCGCCGCTCATCCATAACATCTGCTCAAAAATTTTCCACAATTCTTTTTGGTTTAATTTGGCGTTTATGGACATTGTAACACTGCCTGTAATCAGGGAATCCATACTATAGTTAAATTTTAGAATTTGCGCGAACGCGGGTATAACGTCCGAAAGTTTCGCGCCACTGAAATTAATTGTTACATTAGTCGCTTTATTGATATTTTTGCTTTTCTTGAGATACTCAATATAAAAAGGCTGTACTTCCTGCTTTTTCGTGATATCCGGCTTTCTGACTTTGAATGAAGCCAGAGGACTTGGCTCCTTGCTGAATTTACGGCTTTTAACCATTTCTTTTTCCATTGAATGCCGTACGATTTTAACCGGCTCGTGGTGTCCGAAAGAGTATCCTTCAGCCTTTTTTTCAGGTTTTTTAATTTTGTCTTTTTTGACGGTTTCACAACCAGCCGTAAACAAACTCGCAAGCAATAAAACGCCCAATAAAAGCAAAAAATATTTATAAGCAGTCCAGCTTGGTTTCGTAATAAAAAAATATTTTATTTTCACGTTTGAATCTCCTGATATATTGTTCTGTTTAAAATTATCGTCTGCGAGTTCTAGTTTGTCTGCTAATTCTAGTTTGTCTGCGAGTTCTAGTTCGTCTCTGCGGCTTGTTCTCAGCTTTTGCCAGTTCAAGGCTTATTTTTCTGGTACCGTTCTTTAAAATCGCGGTTTTCGACGTAATATCATAAAGCTTAAAACCGTCTCCAACTTCTTCGCCAATGGTGAAATAACTTTTTCCGGAAGAAGCTCTATTTCTGCTGCTGTTAGTAATAATCGCGCCTTTCAGTTTGCCAAAATGACAAACTCCCATAAGTTTGAAATTGTATTTTGTCCTCGTCCCGGATGATTTTTTGGCAACAACAGTTTCTTCTCCGCGATTAACTTCAAATAAATTACTGTTAGTTAAAATCGAAATAAGATTTTCGTCAGGAATAATAACTTGCCGGTTGCGTATTTTTATTTTTTTATTAAGCTTATTTCTCTTTAAGGGCCTTTTATTCAAAGTGTCGACTGAAGACTGAATACCGCCTGCGTAAGCATTGAGCAAAATTACAACGGCTGTAATAAAAATTATATTTAAAATCAAATATATCTTTCTCATTTTACCCTTGCTTCCTTAGTTTGAAACAGTTTACCATCTGTGCATATCATCCGCAAAACTCCGCTCACAGTAATTAGAGTTGCATTTTTGCTGCTGGAAGGGCGTATATAACAGTTTACCCAATAAATGCCAACTTTCTTTTTATTCAATTCCTGAAAAAATGTAACTACTTTTTCAAAACCTCCTTCAGCGTTTATGCTGAGCTCGATAGAAAAAGTCCCTTCTTTAATTACTTTTTTGCGGATACTGCTTACAGATTTCAAAATTAAGTTCGAAAATTTCGCGGCGTGTTCTATCCGCTGCCGCATATATATGTCCGCTTTAAGCTTGTTGTCTATTTTATAAAATGTTTTTACCTTATCCGCTACAGCATTTTCTTCCCGTACAAACTTCTCGTGAAATCTTTGTTCCTTTTTCAGATCCGTCTTCAAACGACGATACTTGCGTTTCTGTTTAAATAAAAATTCTTCTGTCGGCCAGATTACCTCACGATAGTTTGATACAACGACGATACAGCAAATTATAAAAATGATTGCGGCTATTGCCGCGAGTAATATAGTTTTCTCGTTTTTTATCTCCTTTTTCAAAAAAATCATTTGCGTTCTCCCGCCGACTCCGGGGATGCGAGCATAAGATACAAATAATAAGTTCCGTCATAGCGCCGGGATTTACGAATGTTCTCAATATTGTAAAGCTTTTCATTCCGCAAGCTTGACAAAAGATTTCCGGGATCACGGCTGCTGGTCAAACTCAGATGAATTTTATCCGCGGTCATATTATAACTGCGAATCCAAATATACTTAGGCAGTTTCCGGGCAAAAAACGACAAAATCCGCAAGGGTTTTAAGTTTGCGGGAACGGCTCCCAGTATTTTTTTATAAAGCTTTTCATTTTTTTTGCTCAGAGCGTTTCTGTTCTGTAAATTCCTCATTTGAGTTTGCCTCAGGTTAATCGCGTTTTTTTGCTCTACGTAGACGCGATGAACTTTTTCTCGTTCCTGATACAGGAACAAGGTGAGACAGAGCAAAGCCGCGATTCCATTTATCACGCTAAACAATTTCAATAATTTGTTTCTTTGCGGAAGCAGGCCGTGCGGTAATTTTACGGCAAGTTTCTTCTCATATTTATCATATTCGCCGCTCATCACATACCTGGCGACAAGCATGCAGACAAAATATTTCTGCAGCTCATTTTTTTCCGGAATTTCATGATTCCAGACGAAATAATCGAATATCCGCTCTTGTAAATCTTCGTTTTGTTTCATGTTTTCATCAAAACTCATTTCCCGCAAACCCTTCGCGTTACTCAAGAAAACATGTTCATCGTCAATCATGGGCAAGGCGACATTCTGCCCGGCGGCAAAGGAATCAATACACATGAACGGGTTAATATAAGCATCAAGATTGAGCTGTCTAATCTGCAATTCGGAAACAAATTTCGTCCAGTTATCGCGTTTCATAAAAACAATCCGCAACCTGACAAAGTTTTTTTGAGTATCTTCATCGTCATCGGGAACGATTCGGGCACTCCAAATTATATCATTCAAGGACAGGGGAAGGTATTTCACCAATTCATACTCAATAGCGTTGCGTAATTCATCATGGCCGAGCTCAGGCATTGATATTTCAAAAACCCCGCTCTGCTCGATTTGTCCGGTCAAAATAATTCTGTCGCAGTTCCGGGTGTTCAAACTGGACATGGCCCGCTGCAGCACTTCACCGGGTCCGTCATTTTCCGGATAGGCGCCGGCAAACTGCTTTTCAATACAATATTTTCCATTTGCCACAGCTTTCAGTCGAAGCCCAAATGCCTGAAAATTATTTTGAATATTTATTACGACACAGCTTTTAGACATTATTTTCCCAGGATAATTATTAATAAAAACCAGTGATCTTCAATCAGGACACGCTTTAACTTATTATTTTATAATTCCCGAAGCCCTCCCGCTAAAACAAAAAAACGTCAAGCATCAAATAAGTTAAGAATGTCCCAAGCATGGCTAATGTATCGTTTTTTTCCCTAAATTCCAGCTTTATTTGTTTTTAATTCATTAAAATAGCTGTGTCCTTTGTAATGCGACGGAACCGACAAAAAGCCGGATGCAACGGCTCGGTGATCCAACGGGCGAAAGCGCTGGGCGCCATCTCCAATGGCGAAACTTAAGCGACGAAGGAGCGAAATTGAACAATTCCGCCTCGAAAAAGCGAAGCTTTTCAAAAAAGAGCCTGCGATATTTTTTTGAAAAGATGTGAGCGTTCGAGCTTTGCGATAATTTATTATTTTTCAAAAATTTAAGCCTTTATGAGTTTTGTCGGTCCCGTCTAATACGACGAGACTATACAAAATGAAAAACACGCTAGACAAAAGCATCAGCCATTTTCGCCTTTGATTTCAGTTAACATCTCATACCGGCATAATTATTTACCTATTGCGAAACTGCCGGGGAGAAAGTCCTGAACATCTTTTAAAAGCGTATGAAAAAGCGAATTCATCGGAATAACTAAGCCTTTCGGCAATAGTCCGCAGGGGATAGCTGGTGGACGTCAACAAGTGTTTTGCCTCCTCCATGCGTATATTCAGCAACATCTGTTTGGGCGAACAATTAAATACTTTACGCATATAACGCTGGAATGTCGATTGCGACATTCCGGCTTGACGCGCCAGCCCGGGCATCTGCCAGGCTCGGGAAACGTCCCGCCTGACCGCCAGCCAGACACGGTCCACCGCGTCCCGCAAATTGTCCTTGCGTCTGCCGGAATTTCTTTCCAGAATCCGCTTAAGGGTGATTACGATCAATTCAGCATAGTTTTCCGCCGCCGCTTCCGTGTAACGCGCATTAGCGCTGTGCATGCGTTCACATTCATGCAGGTAACCTTCCATTACCGCAGACATTTCCGGAAATTGATAAAGATCGTGCCAGCAGGAAACCTCAACGGCAAACTCCCGCATCCCGGCAGCGTCGTTTTCAATATAGAACCAGATAATGTCCCAGCAATCGTCCTCGACATAAAATGTACAGGAAAAACCCGGCGGATGAACAATTACCGAACCGCCGTCAAGCAGATATTCCACACCATTTGAGGAAAACAGCCGCCCTTCCCCGCGAATTGTGATAATTATCATATATCTTTGCGCCGGGCTGATATGCCCCACCTGATAGCCGCGACGCAAATTGCTTACGCCGGAATAAACTATACCTTTTCGCCGCAAGGCCTTTGCTGAAACATGCTGCAAATTCAGATAACGCTCCCGGCAACTTTTGGGTATTTTGCTTATTTTTATAATCTTTTTGACTCTTTTCATAATTCAATTAAGCTAAATTTGATATTATATTTACCATAAATATAATGTTAATTCACAAAAAAATCAAGCCGGAGACAAACATGATAAAACGGGACGTGGTAATCGCCGCCCTCAATGGCGAAAGTGTTCCCTACACGCCGTGGGATATAAGTTTCACCCTTGAAGCAAAAGAAAAACTGGAACGGCATTTCGGGGGCGGTTTGTCTAAAGAGCTAATTGCAAAAGTATTTAATTAAAATTGGGTTGAAATATACAGATAGAAAGTTCATATTAACCTCAAACGTCAAAATAAGAGGTAACGATGAA
>VAOY01029332.1_pt1 | contig 16494 bp, 7 predicted proteins | sample 3393881 | NCBI WGS metagenome assembly VAOY01 (sample SAMN08290430, study PRJNA428436) | hydrothermal vent metagenome | isolation source: Deep-sea hydrothermal vent chimney | place: Indian Ocean: Southwest Indian Ridge
CACTTCTTGAAATCGATCCAGGCATCGCCGCCGGCAATCAGCTCGCCGAATGTCCCACCGCGCAGGTATGCCCTGGCCCAGTGTCCGGGCCCAACCCGCTCCCGGGCAGCCAGCATTCTTCCTCCCCCCCATCCGGTCCTGCTATTGATCTTTTCTCCTACCGGAGCCCCCACCTCCCGGTCAAGAGCCGTCTGTTTATCTGCAGGGAAAAGCTTGCTCCCCTCCCTGGTTGAAGCGGTGCTGCGGCCGAAAATGACGATATCAGGAAGAGCAAGAGGAGGGAGCGAACTTCTCTTGGCCACGGAGTCCTGCTGCGCCTCTCGGACCGGCTCCCCGGTCTGGGCACAGACCGCCGACGGCAGCAGGGTGATTGCTGTCACCAGGGAGAGGTATCGGGATACCTTCCAAAATCCTTTAGCGTGAAATGTCATAGATGGATTCTATCGAGCAGGGCCCGAACCTGCTGGATGACAGGAGAATCGGGGTAATCATCGAGGATCGACTGGAGCAGAGTGCGGGCCTTCTCATAATTCTCGAGGTTGATGTTTGCCTCTCCCGCCCTCAGGAGTGCTCTGGCGATCCACGAAATGAATGCGGGATAGACATATTTGACCTTCAGATACTGGACCTCCGCTTCATTCCATTGCTGCTGTGCAAAGAGTATTTCACCTGCCAGGTACTGTGCCTCAGCAGCCAGCTCATCCGTCCGTTCGGCCAGGATCGTATTCACCTGGGTCTGAGCGATATTGTAGTTCTCTCTCTCCAGAGCCAGCTCGGCCAGCCTGAGCCTGCCCTGCGTGGCCAGAGGACTGCCGGGGTAATCGTCGATTAGACGTCGCAGTTCCACTTCGGTTCGTGTCGTGTCGTTGAGCCGGCGGTGACAGAGGGCCGAAAGGTAGAGGGCTTCAGCCCTGACAGATGTCGAGGCAAGTATCAGGGGCTCGAGAGTTCGAATCGCCTCCGCATAACCGGCTCTATCGTATTGCAGTTCTCCCAGCCGTATTCTGGTCTCCTCTGCGAAGGGACTTTGAGGATATCTGTCGAGCAGTTGCAAAAAAGAAGTCTCTGCTTTTTCATTCTCCCCGATACGCTGCCACGACCGGGCCAGCCAGTGAAGAGCTTCACCTGCCACGTCGGGATTGCTGTCTGTGAGACTGCTCAGAACATCTGTCGCATCTGCAAAACGTTCCTGATTGAAGAGAAACTTGCCCTGCTGGAGTCTCACAAGGGCTCTGACGGGCGCCGGTGTCGAAGTTTCCAGCATCGCCGCTGCGATCTGTTCCGCCTCGGTATCACGACCCATCTGAACGAGTGACCACTGCATGCCGCCCACCGCTTCTGCCAGCCAGTGGTCATCTGTATGAGCGCGTGCCAGCTCGCGGTACGAGTCGTGAGCCGCCTGAAAGTCACCCGCATTGTAGAAGGCGTCACCGATACCGTACCGGGCGTTGGGGGCAAGGTCGCTGGCCGGCTGCAGTTCCAGCACTTTCCTGTACTCGGCGATCGCCCTGTCGTACTCCTCCAGCCTGAACAGCGCCCAGCCCCTCCAGTAGAGCGCATCATCGTATCGGTCGCTGGAAGGGTATCTGGTTATTATCTCACCCAGAACCGTAAGGGCCGACCTGTACTGCTCGGCCCTGATGAACGAATCTCCTGAAATGTAGGCTACCTGATCTGCATCGGACGCCTGGCGGTTGCCGGCGAGGACATCGTTGTAAGTCACAGCCGCATCTCTGAAACTGTGAAGGTTGTAGTATGAATCGGCAATCCTGAGATGGGCGTCTCTCCTGAGCTCTACATCGCCTCCCTCTGCCGCCACAACCTGGCGGAATGCATCGATCGCTTCCGAATACTGTTTCTGTGAGAAATATGCCCATCCAATGCCGTAGGATGCATCGAGTGCTCTCGATCCATTCGGGAATCGATCAAGATACTGCTGGTAAAGGCCCGAACTCTCTTCGAACGCACCGGTGTTATAAACGGCCTCGGCCTGGAAGAAGAGTGCATCCGGGGCGAGTTCGCTGTCGGGGTAGATCCTGCGGTACCTGGAAAATCCGGCCGCTGAATCGTCAAGCTGACCCAACTGGAACTGACTGTAGGAGCGCTGAAAGAGTGCTATCTCAGCGGCTTCTGCACCCGGCCATTTCTCCAGAACTGAAGCGAAAGCCGTATCGGCACTTGAATAATTGGCCTCCGCCAGCCAGCACTCCCCGATCAGTTCGGCCGCATCCGCGCTGAGGGAGCTCTGACCGTAATTGTCGAGCATTCTCGACAGAACCTGGCGGGCTTCGGCATATGCATTCTGATTGAACCGCAGCAGACCAGCTTCCAGAAGAGCATCATCCGCCCACTCATCCCGCGGGTACCGGTCGGCAGTGGCCAGGAATGCCGAGAGGGCTTCGCCGGAGCGGCCCGACTGGCGCAGAGCCACTCCGGATCTGTAAAGAGCACCGCCTGCCACCGGACTATCCGGATACTTCTCCACTGTTTCAGCAAACGCGTCGGCTGCCCGGGCCGGATCCCCCGTTTTCAGATAGGTCCAGCCTATCGCCACCTGAGCTTCCGGGGCTGCCTGATGCCGCGGGTAATCCTCTACTACACTCTGGTAGTGCCTGCGGGCCAGAGCATATTCCTCCAGATGATAGTATGACTCGCCCAGCAGAAAACCGGCATTCGCCGAAACATCATCACCAAGGTTCAGCTGAACCACCTGGGTCATTGTATCAGCTGCTTCTCCGTACTGCTCGAGAGCGAAATAGCACTGTCCTATCTTGTATAGACATGTAGAGACGAGATCGCTGTCTGAATAGTCATCAAGCACCTGCTGATAGTAAACAAGAGCATCGGCGTACTCTTCCTGGCTCTGAGCTATCCATCCCATGCTGTAGATCGCATAATCGGCAACAGGTGAATCGGGTGTGAGCTTGTACACACTCTGGTATGCCTGGCGCGCATCCTCCAGCATGTTACGCCTCAGCAGCGCCTCACCCAGCCAGTACCTGGCCCTGTCGAGCAGGTCGGAATCCGGCCTGCGCCTGCCGATTGCCTCGAAGTCTGCCGAAGCGGCGAGATAATCGCCAAGTTTGAAGTATGCTTCTCCCTTGCGATACAGCGCCTGATCCAGGTATGGGCTTTGCGGGAAAGCGATCTCGAAAGCTTTCAGCAGGTCTACTGCCTGAAGGTAATGCTCCTGCAGGAAGTGCACCTCCGCCTGCAGCAGGCTTACCTCCTCGACCCTTTTGGAGGTTGAGTACTCGGTCAGGAATTGACGTATCTGTTCGAGTGCAGTCGGGTGGAGTCCGTCGGAAACGAGTCCCCTTATGAAACGGTACTCCTGTTCAGCCTTGTCTACCTGAATGGAGGGCGTGGAAAGAGGTACGCCGTTCTGAGCCAGAGACTCGATGGGAATAATGGTCAAAACCAGCACGACGCCGGTCAACAATATCTTGCGAACAACCGCGGCCCTGAGCGAAGCCCGGTCGAATCGGTTACAGGATTCAGAACAGGTCACGAACTCTCAATCTCTTAAAGGTGCTATCCAGGAGTCTGTCGGGGAAACGCTCCGGCTGCGCACAAATTAGCGAATCCCCCCGACGCGACCAGCCTTCAATTCCCGGATGTTAACATCACCGCTGTTCTCAATTGAACGACTGGTTTCACCGGGTAGTTCCAACTCTCTGTATCGGAAATACAGGGTTCTCTACTAAAGTGCCCTGAATCATAAACCCGGTGCGGCACAGTGGAGTCCTCTGTTATGCAATGGACTTCTGACTCAGGACACCAGGGGGAAACTTGCCGTCATCGTCGTACCCTCTCCCGGACGGCTGTCAACCGACAGAGATCCTCCATAAGCGTCAACAATCGCCATCGTGATGGCAAGGCCCAGTCCAGTCCCATCTGTTTTTGTGGAGAAATACGGTTCGAAGAGACGTTCCTGTACTTCAGGTGCAATCCCTTCTCCTGTATCGGAGACCTGCAACCAGACTTTCCGGTCGTCATGTCCACTCGTCACCGTCAGTACGCCCTCTTCACCCATTGCATCCACGGCGTTTCGTATAAGATTGATCGCCACACGCCGTATCTGTTCCGAATCGAGAAGGGCAGCCGGGAGTTCCGGGTCAAGACCGCGCACAACCTTGATCCCGTCAGGCAGGGCGGGCTCGAAGAGGTTGAGCGCCTCTTCCAGCGGTTCATTGAGATCTGTCGGTTCACACCTTACCACCGGCAGTCGTGCGTATGCTGAGAACTCATTTGCTATCCTGCGCAGCCCCTCTACCTGCTCAACTATTGTGTCTGTGCATTCGTGAAGGATCCGATCGAGATCCTCTGTTCCTTCATCGTATGCCCGACGCAGGAACTGAGCCGACAACTGCATCGGCGTAAGGGGATTTTTAATCTCATGTGCGACCTGCCGGGCCATCTCCTGCCACGCTCTCTCCCGTTCGGCCCTTGCCAGCTCATCCCTGTTCTCCCTCAATGCCAACACCATCTGGCGGAAAGCCTTCTGCAGTCCTCCTATTTCATCTCCCCTTGTGACCGGTATCGTGACATCCAGATCGCCTCCGGCCACACGACCGGCCGACCTGGTTAGACTTCCTACCGGTTGCGAGATCCGCCTGGCCACCATCAACGCAACAAGAGTCACCGCCACAACAAGCAGGATGTAGATGCTGGCCATGGTAGTGAATAGTCTGGCCAGTGCGGGATCGTTCTGTCCCCAAAATCCGAACCTTCTCTGGGATATGGTGGCTACGGCCATGCCGGAGTAATCGGTGAGAGGCCGATAGGCAAAGAGGTAACGGAGGTCATCCAGTTCCCCCCATCTGAAGGCTGCAACATCACGCCCCCTGCTTCCCTCCCATCCCGGTCTGGAGGCCAGCATCGGAGCAAGCAGGCCTGCCGTGTATGGAGCTGGTTCAGTGGAATGGTTCAGACGGCCATCGAGGAAGAGATCTACCTGCCACCGGGAGTGCTCTGAAGCCTGGCGGAGCAGATCCGCTGAAAAGGGCCTTACAATCAGAGCAGCTCCCCGCGAATATCGCGGACCGACCGGCACAACGGCCGCAACCCACAGATTGCCCGATCGGAACACGAAAGACCTTCTACCACGGCCTATCACCAGTTCGCGCAGCGGGATCCGGTCAGCAAGAGAATCGGTGAGCGTTCCCGCAGTTCTAACCAGGTTTGCGTCAAAGAGTGCCCACTGCGTTCCTCCACCCTGCTCTCCTGCCAGACGAGTTCCTCCAAATTCGCTTTCGCGAGCCAGCTCCCCGGCCCACTTCTCAGTCTGCCCGAGGATAGACCGCTGGACCTCCTGCAGATTCTCGTCCAGGCCGTCCTCCCATGCGGTCTCCTCCCTGTTCAGGATGAATCCCCTCGTGAGCATCCACAGTGCCACAAGGGGCACAAGTGCAACTACGAGCAGAGGGATCAGCAGTCTGGTCCTGAATGAGACTCTCTTCATCACATTGCTCAGAACCACCCCGGAACCGGCAGCGACGGCAGCAGGCAGCCAGGCCAGCAGCATAATCGTTCCTGTGAAAAGGAGGATAACATTCAGAGCCTCCACGACCTTGCCCCACAGACCCGTTCTCAATACGCCCAGACATGCGATCCGGCGTTCCACCGACTCGACGGCGGTGACCTCACCGCCCGGAACCGGCGGACGAACCGAAGGAGTCTCCAGCCAGAAGTAGTATTCATCGGCGCCACCACCCACCCACCAGCCCCGTCGGAACCACACTCCCGGTTCGCTTCTGCTGCGGAGTCTTTCAACTGCAGAAGCTGGTACTGAACTCGGGGCCGTTGCCAGACCCGGATTGTTCGGCAGAGCCAGCAACCGGTACGCTTCATCATACACCCTGACGAAGAGGAGCCCTGCCAGCCTGCCCGATCTCTCAGAGATTCCGGCAGGTTCGGGCTGCAGCCAGAGACGGCTCTCACCTGTTGAGAGGAACCGCAGCGGTTTCCTCTTGAGTGCAACCAGCAGAGAACCCCTCCTGTCGGGTCCCGGGACCGCCATCAGGAGTGTCTCTTCTCCGAAATAGGCTGGTGAACCGCTCGTAAGGGCCATTCTGCCTTCACCCCGTGCCACCCTGGCCAGCATGCTGTCGAGGGTGGATATCTCAAAAATATCAGATTCAGTTGAAAACCTTCCTGTCACTGATCCGGCAGCGCCGACAACCAGCACGCCACCTGCGATATCCTGCTGATCGAGGCCCAGCAGGTTCCAGACCAGGAAAGCGGTGCGATCACCTCCTGCCTTGAAAGACGCCAATCCTGCGGCAGCTTTCCGGATGTTCTCTCTCAAGATTGCCACCTGTTCCGAGTCGAGCCCCACCCCGGTACCCTTGAGCGACTCGGCCGATTCGTTAACCACCCTTCTGATCATCACTTTGCCCAGCTCACCTTTAACAGGCAGTTGTACGAACGCACCCAGCAGTGCCAGGCCGAGCAGAGTAATCAGAATCCCGCGTTTCCCTAAGTAGTCGAGAAGGAGGGCTGTCATGAGCGTACCGAAAAGTGCCACGAATGCTCCGATAAACAGGTTGCCGCTCCACGCATTTGTCAGAGAAGCAGCCGCACCACCGGCTGCAGCTGCAGCTGTTGAGTAAATGAGCCCGCTGATGCCCCATCGCTGCCTGAGGATTGCGGCCGATCCACCTGCCGCCCCGATAACGGTCAGGGTCATTGCGACAGCTATCAACCAGCCGATCAGGTCCTTGACTGCCGGCAGGAAACTCAAGCGGGCCCAGAACCATGTTGGAGCGAACCGGTAGAGGTCCTGCATCAGACCAAGGCCCGCAACCCACAGCAGAGTGACACCTGCCAGAAGGCAGACGGTTATGACTCTGCCATACCTGCCGTTCAGATAACCGGAAACACGTTCTCTAACCTGAAGTGCGAACCATAGTGCCAGACCGGCGGCGGCAACGGCTATGAAAGCCTGATTGGTCAGCTGATGGCCGGTCCACGAGGGAGTGATAAGATCCAGCTGCAGCGGTCTGCCCATCTCACCGAGCAGCAGAGGTACGGCTGCAGCATAGATAAGGGGAGCAGCGATAAGACCTCTGGTTGATGAGCTTTCCCTCAACAACAGGCCAATACTGGTTCCCAACAGGGAAATCAGCAGAACAATCTGGGCAATATTCCGCGCCGGATAGGGAATTGTATCACGTGTCCAATCCCTGACTCCGATAGTCACAGAACTTCTTTCACCCTGCTCACCCCCTCTGATCTCGACTCTTCTGACCAGCCTGGGTGAAAGAGCCGTGTTCAAGAGGGGTTCAACTCCGGGAGCCGGTCCCGATGCTGATTCCATTCTGGCAAGAAGTGCACTTACCACTACCTTCCCCTGCCCGGCCTGATAGAGCACATGGGCGGTGGCAGCAAGATGATCACCGGCAATCACGAACTCTGATTCGCCGTCGAACGGTTCAAGACGATCCCGGGAGGTGACTACCTGGATGGCTGCCGCAGACATGAATGGAGAACCGGCCCAGCTGAAGGAGACCGGATTATCAGTCACCCAGCTTATCGCTGCGGCATCACCGCCGGACATGTCGGCGACCGATGACCAGAATTCCTCCACTATCTTCTGACGGGCCATACTCTTATCGGATGCCTCCATAACCTCCGATGCACGCTCCGCCGTTTCCTGCAGCATTGCTCTTACATCCTCGACCGCCCATTCGATCGCTTTTCTGTCACCGGCATCAAGGCGCTGAAGACGGGTCGGTGTGAGATTTACAGGCAGCAGGAGAACGCCGATCGCGGCCAGTACGGCCATCCCTATTGCGGGCCAGAGCAGTATCCCGCCAGGTTGCGAATGAGGAGCCGATCTCTGTGAGGATCTGTATAGAAACCAGGCTGGTATCAGCGGCAGGAAGCCTACCGGAAGCACCCCGCCCCATCCGATGTAAAGGGCAGTCAGTATGCTCACCAGAGTCAACCAGCACCAGCGAAGGGCCGTTTCCCTATCCCTGGTCAATTCGACCGGGCCCGGCTGTTTGGTCGATCGAGCGTTCATCATAATCAGAAGTACAGGGGATGAATGACCGCGTCAACAACCGCTGCCAATATAATACGACCCGGCCCACCCTGCGGCAGGCCGGGTCGACCCATTCGGTATCGGGAGAGGGGTCAGAACCGATAACCGAACGACATCAGGAACTGCCCGCTCTCCCAGCTCTCACTTGTAGAGTTGAGCAGGGTTTCCCAGCGTGCAGTCCGGTATGCAAAATCAAGGTTGACCGTGTTGCCGATCATCCAGCCAAGACCGACACTGTATATCTTGCGATCGCTTGCTATCTGGAGACCGGCCGGCTGGAACTGCAGAGGAGCCTGGCGATAACCGGCCCGAACCGATGCACCACCGGGAATCCTGAACTCTATTCCACCACCCAGCTGCCAGTGCGGCTTGTAGTTCTCGGCAAAGAAATCGGAATCGAAGTTATCGTAGGGAGCTCTCGAATACCACGACTGTGAATAATCGTAGTATGAACCGCCGCCGGTGAGAGTAACACCCCACAGATGCAGAGCGGCACCAACTCCAAACTCGAAGGGAAGTTTCAGATAGTAGTCGTAGATACCGCTGTCGTCGTATGTGACTTCTGAGGTACCGTCATCGTAGTAGAGGATCTCCGACTGGTACCAGTTCTCAGTGATCTCAACCGATGAGGGGAACCTGATCGTACCACCGAAGGAGAGGAGAGAGACTGGACGCCACAGCCCTCCGAACGCAATCCTGAGACCGCGACTTCTGTATGTATATTCGATCCCGTTATCCCGCCGGTGTCCGTCGTAGGGTGTCCAGACATCCTCGGTGTCGTAGGCATCCAGCAGGTAGGTATAACTGTCGCTGCCGCTGATGGCCTCCAGACTGGTGCCGAGGAAAAATCCCCTGGCAACTTCCATCGAAACACCGGCGCTGTAACCGTAGAGTGAACCTCGATCGGTATCGCGGATCTCAACCCAGGTATCACCCAGATCTGGATCGGTGGAAGTGTTGTACCCTTCTTTTCTGTACCGGTTGTCCAGGTCACGCAGCCTGTGAGCTCCGAAAGCGAAAACCAGGCTTCCTCTCTCTGCAGGCACTGCATAGACTATCCCGAGTGCATCGAGACCGGTGCTCGACACCTGTGAATTTGAGAGAGAGCCGAAATACCTGTTGTTCAGGGTAGTGGCACGGTGAGCCATACCCCCCTCCAGCCGCATCCCCCGAACCAGTCCAAGACCTGCAGGGTTGTAGTAGAGGCTGTGGATATCACCACCGAGGGCGTAATATGCTTCGCCGAGTGCAATAGGGCGGGCACCACTGCCAGCAGGTATTACGGCCAGGATCTCAGGGCTCTGGGCCAGGGATGCCGAGGGAATCCAGATCACCAGAGCAGAGATGAGCACCAATCCGTTTATCTTTTTGGTGTTTCTGATGTGCCTCAACATGGTATTGCTCCCTTCAAACCTTATTCAACCGCCCGGCCTTCACATGTACTTATCGCGGAGGCCTTCTCGTACGCGACTGTGCAACAGTTGAGCTGGTACGAGAACCGGACCTGCTCATCCCAGAACTCATTGTCCGGGATCCGCTATTCATTGACGAAGAACTCGAACTCGTTGCCATAGATCCCGAACTATAACTCCGGTCACTGTAGCTATTTGATTGTGCATATGATCCTGACATTCCGGTTAAGAAGCCGGTATCCGCGGAACGAAAACTGGTCGTATGAGACCTGTTACTCACGCCGTAATTACTAACCGGTGTTGATACATATGAATAATATGTGAGGCCGGACGCCGACGTTATAACCTCCGGCGGTGGACGAGAAGCAGTGGTCCGCGGAGGACGTGAACCGGTTGTACGTGACCCTGAACTCGTTCGGCGTGTTGGACGTGAGGTCGTGGTCCGCGGCCGTGAACTCGTCCTGGATGACGGGCGCGAAGTCGTGGTCCGCGGAGGACGTGAACTGGTCGTACGTGACCCTGAACTCGTCCTGGGCGGCGGGCGCGAAGTCGTAGTTCGCGGCCGACTCGAAGTAGTCGGACGTGACGTCGTGGTTCGCGGCCGTGTGTAGGTCCGTGAAGTCGTGGTCGGCCGCGATGTATTCGCACCCGGATTTGATCTGGTCGTCCTCGTCCGCATCACCGTCGTGCGAGATGTCGTCCTGGTTGAGGTCGGATTAGTCGACGCGGTGGTCTCCGGCGGAGGACGCGACGTTCTCGGACGCCTGGTCGTCGTGGTCCTGGGCGGCGACGATCCTGTGGTCCTGTTGCGCGAGCCGCTTCTTGCCGAAGATCCCGAACTGCCCGATCCACGGCTCGAACCTCTTGTCCGTCCCAGAATCTGACCCAGAGTCCTGAATATGGTCCTCGAGGTCGAGCTACCGCTGTTGGTCCGTTCATTGCGGTTCTTGGCGCTGGCAGGACCGGTCGTTGTGGCCGGCTTCTTCCGCAGAGGCTTCACCCCCCCGACGACCCCCTGCGTTGCGGGCGGTACGGCACGGATCTTTTTCTGCCTGATTTTCGATCCATTATTGTCAGCTCTGGTGCGGGGATCTCTGCGAGAAGTTGTCCTGCTGCCATCTGTCACTGGCGTGGAGCGATCTCTACGACGCCTCGCATCGGTGAGAGGATTGTCTCCCTGCGTTGTCCTGTCACGCTCAGTTCCCGTCGCTGCATCCCGACCGGTTCTGTTTCCACCACGTGCGTTGCGGGCTTCGGCCAGTCCGTTCCTTCTATCAAAGCTCCTTCTTTTATAGTCACTGCTTACGATAATCCCTGTGCCTCTGCCTCCGTACCAGTAGGAACCCCAGTACGGATCGTAGTAGAAAGGATCATACCAGTAGTAGTTATCGAAACGGTACGGCCAGTACCAGCCGGCCTGCACATAACTCCACCTCCAGGGGTACCAGTACCAGCTGTAACCGGCGTCGTAGTACCAGAAGGGATCACTCCACCAGAGATCCCAGTAGTAGGGATCATACCAGCCGTAATCGTAGCCGAAACCGCCCCACAGCCAGCCGACACTCCAGCCGAAAGCCAGCCTTTGCGGGCGGTAACGGTAATATTGATTCACGTTGTAGTAGCAATCTACGTAGAGACGACGTACCCACGGGCTGTATCCGTACGGGTCGTAACCGTAATCGTGACGGTAGCGGATTCCGACCCCCTGCACACCCGTATCAAAATCTGCCGAAGGAATCTGTACACCTACACCCTGAGGCTCTTCGTAAATCAGTACCTGCTGATCGGGAACAACTTCCTCCTCCACAGGGATATCCCACTCTTCGTATTCGATGCCTTCGAAGCGATCGACCAGCCGGCCCGATGCATGTGTGGCTACAACCGTGTAACAGCCACTCAGCAGCACGAGCAGTGAGATCATGCCGACCAGCAGCACTGTACCCTTCCAGGCCCGGCTGTTCGCCGCCACAATCTGTTCTCTCTCTGTGGTTTCGATCGTTTTCATTCTGAATTCTCCTGGTACGGTCTTCATCAGACCCACCTCACTCATTCGATATTCCCGAATATCCGGGATGAATTGAGTCAAGCACGGCGTCACTCTCGGTGCCGACATTTGCTGTGAGACATGACACAAGCTTCTATCCATTGGATATCAACAAGAAGTGTGCCACAATCTCATCAGGGACATAAAAGAAAAGGGAACTGGCAGCGATTACCATGTTAAGACATTGATTAATGATAACTTACGTTGATTCGACGTTTCCGGGATTCCGGATTTGAGAAGGAACAGAATAAAGAGGAATTCAATCCCGAAACCGGCGTATGAAATGGCTGTGACCAACTACAGGGACAGCTGATGTCCTTATAACAGGACAGTTATATACAGATATTTCAGGGAATCCTTACCAGAATTGACAGGATAGTAACCAGTTCATCTCTGCGGGAACCGCTCCGTTCAGGCAGGCGGTTCAGATATGAGGAGAAGTACTCTATCACATCTCTCAGTGGAACGATCCTGCGGTAAACGAGCATCTGATCGTTGATATCCATTCTGACCAGACCCCTGTCTGCCAGTGCTGCAGCAAGCTGCTGCAGATCATTCAGGCCTCCCTGGAACTGAGGATGCATCCTGGAGTACCACTCGAATATGTTGATCGGCAGGTAATCATCAAGTGCGGCATAAGCCATGACCTGCTCAAGGTTCAGATCCAGATCGGGTGCCACATCAGCATCGGGATCGCGATTCATCAGCCTGTTCCAGGCCTTCTTACCCAGGTTGGTAAGTGCCTGCATTACCGCTCCGGCGATAGCTATAACCGGAAGCTGGGGTTCTCCCCGCAGTTCTCTGATGCTGCCCGGCACAGGGACAGGTTCGGCTGTCGTGTGTGATCCTATCGGTGCAGCCCTGGCTGCTTCCAGGACATCCTCTGCAATCTGGATCAGTCTTTCCTGTGCGAAAAGCAGAGTATCGATAACTGTGGCACCCGGCTCATTCAGCGGCAGATATGAAGGAGTGGATGCCAGAGCCTGACGGATGGGGCCCGAAACCCGGCTGGTTCTTTCCGGCACAGATATTGGAAGCCTGAACGTGTATGGAGGTTCGGCCTCCCAGGTGATCCCTTCTCTTATACCTACAGAGGAACTGACCTGCTCTCTCACACCAGCTTCAGATGGTTCCGGGATCTCTTCCCTTTCAGACAGGAGTGGTGTTTCGCTCTCTTCAACGGGTATTACAGGGGATTCCGGTTGAGCAGGAGCCTCTCTGGCAGTAATCGATATGAAATCGATCGGCATCAGTTCGAATGATCTCTGATTCACACGTATATGCACCAGCACGAAGGTTATTCCGAGCAGGAGATGAAAGAGAGCCGACGCTGTCCAGCCGAACCGGCGCATATTGTGCTTCCTATCCCTCCGTCCTCTGTGACCAGAGATAGCGGTATCGGTAATAATTGTTCAGGATAGTCCTGACAAATGTCCTTGTCTCTGAGAAACCAATGGACTCGATAAATGTTTCAGGCCTGCCGTCCTCAAGATCCCGTTCCCAGCGCCGAACATTCGTTGCACCTGCATTATAGGCAGCCAGAGCTTTCTCAATTGAACCGTCGAACTGATCCACAAGGCGCGCCAGATACGGTATGCCGAGCCTCAGGTTCACATCCGGTTCATATAGATCCTCATCCTCGACAGGTGCCATTCGGAGCCGCCTGGCCCAGTCATCGGCGGTTTCGGGCATAAGCTGCATCAGGCCGCGCGCACCCAGATAGGACCGGGCATCAGGCACAAACGCACTCTCCTGCTTTATCAGGGCGAGGACAAGAAAGGGATCCAGATCCCTGTTGTACGCTTCACGGGCTATCAGATCGGTGTAATAAAGCGGGAAACTGAGTTCCCTGAACCTCGGATCCTCTTTATCCCATCTGCCTGTTCCAAGCAGTCTTTCCCCAATCTGAACCGCGGCACTGTAGGCCCTTCCTTCCACGCTCAATTCCCACATTCCATACAATTGATGCCTCGTCAGAGATCGTCCCCGGAGGGCGTGCTGGAGCTGAGTCTCTCCCTCCCTGCTCAGGCCAACCCTCAGGAGAATGAGAGCAGCACTTACAGACTGATCGGCCCACTCAGGGACAACAAGTTCCCGATCAATATCTATCTCCGAGACCCGGATCGGTTCAGGCAGTTCCCTGCCGAGTTCGATCAGTGCCAGAGCACCGTAATAGGTGTCAGGGTAACGCTCCCCTGCCCTTGTGAAATAAGTTGAGGCTGAAGCAGAGTCACTACTCGCTCCGGCCATCCTGGCCGCCCAGAACCACCCCTGTGCCTTTTCCTGCGGATGGTAGACTCCCTTACCGAGCTGCAGGTACCACTGCATCGCTTCTGTTGACTCTCCTTCATCCCTGGCGCCGCTTCCCAGCTTGAAGAGGATGTCGGCGTTGCCCCAGTGGGTCGGGTAATCTGAAACGAGGCGCGTATATATCTTCCTGGCGGCCGGGTAATCCGATTCCACCAGGCGATCGCCGGCCATCCGCAGCATTCTGGGGGCATACCGGCTGGCGGGGAACCGATCCGTAAAGGAGACCAGGGCATCAGCCGCTGCCCTGCGATTGCTCGAGGCGGCAACTGCCAGAGCACTGTAATAGGCCGCCGCAGTACGGTAGCGTCCGGGCTTTGATCCCACCTCTGACAGTATTGCCGCTGCCTCCCGGTATGATCTTTTCCGGAAGAGGCTGACCCCCAGTCGATAGCGGGCCTCTGAGAGAAAGTTCGGGTCAGCTGACGAACTCAGAACCGTCCGGAATGCTCTCTCCGCCCCGTTCCAGTCAGCGAGTTCGAACAGGGTCCTGCCTGCCGAAAGCAGATCGCCGGGATCGACGTTCTCTTCTGAACTGATCAATTCACCTGCCGATCGGCCCCTCGCCTCATCACTTCCAGGCAGAGCCAGCGCGCGTGATCTCAACTCGGAGGCTTTCCGGGCATCGCTTTCCGATACGATGTCGGCAAGCCGGTCGGCGGAGGCTGCGGCATCACCCTCCCTCTTTTCCACCATCTCCTCCAGGATGGAAACCTCCAGCTCCTGCTCTCCCCTCCCCCGGGCAATTTCCAGTCGTAATTCCATTACTTCTGCACGCAGAGGACCGCCATCCAGATCTGCTGCAAGAAGGGTGAGCATTGAATCTGCTGCAGCGGGTGATCCTGCTTCGATCAACACCTGGGCGTGATAGAACTGAATCCAGCCGCGGAGAATTCCTGAGAGGTGCTGCTCCGCCCTTGACAGGACCTGCATGGAGGAGGTCAGACGACCGATCCGCCTGTAGGCAACACCGAGGCCGATTAATGCCTCTGCACTGAGTTCATCATCAAGGACGCTCGATCTGAGAAGTGTTACGGCCAGAGAAGCATCACCATCCCTCAGAGCCTTCAATCCGGCCTCGAGGGTCGGGTTCGTCTCTTCTTCCGGTATTCGACTTACAGCCCTCGTAAAACCAGACAGGTGGAATAAGGACAGAAAGAGGGATACAATCAGTATCATGCGACCGGGCAGAACCGGCAGGCGTATACCAGGCAGTGATCTTATGCCATCGAGCAGAATCATGAGTGTTGAGAACCTAAGAGACCTTTCCCTGCGCGTCAAGTGACCGGAGCAGAAATCCATATCGGTCCTGCAGGCTGGTCGTATGACGACTGGCGGGGGTGTGTCTATCCACAGAACGCTCCTTCCAGGTTCGATCAACTCGCCTATCTGAAGGATTTCTTTAATACAATCGAGATAAACAGTACTTTCTATCGTCCTCCCGGGCCTAAGACGGCCGAATCGTGGGTGCGCAGGGTCGAAGAAAACCGGGACTTCATTTTCACCGCCAAATTGTGGAAACACTTCACGCACGAACCGCGAACTCTCGACCGCGGGGCAATCGATCAGGTAACCGAATCGTTCAAACCCCTGCACGATTCGGGACGTCTTGGCGCAGTGCTTTGCCAGTTCCCCTGGTCGTTCAAGGGCGACAGGGCCAATGCCGGATACCTGAATAATCTCTTTGAAGTCTTCTCTGAATACCAGTTGGCCCTCGAAGTGCGTCATGCATCATGGGACACACATGATGTCTATGAGTGGCTGAGGAAAGAGGGCGTGGCTTTCTGCAACATCGACCAGCCGGTAATCGGCCGCAGTCTGGACAAGACTGAGGAGGCAACCGCTCAGATCGGGTATTTCCGACTGCACGGTCAGAACAGAGAAAACTGGTTCAGCGAAGATACGAGCGTTGAGGAACGGTACAACTACCTGTACGACTCCGAGGAGCTGGAGCCGTGGGCCGAAGCCGTAGAACGACTCGCACCAGGGCTCAGCCGCGTTTTTCTGATCTTCAACAACCACTACCAGGGTCAGGCCCCGGCAAATGCGCTGGAAATGATGGCTCGCCTGTCAGGTGCCGGTGTTGAAGTTCCTGAACCCTTATTAGAGGCATTTCCGCGCCTGGAGAAGATGAGCAGGAGCAGGCAGACAGGAATCGTAAATCCCGGCTTACGCGGAAACAGCAGTCTGTGAGGTCTGCCTCTTTCCCTGTTTCGAAGGTTGTTGCTGTGCAGGCAGGGACTGCCCCACTGCCGGCAGTTCGCCCCTGCCCAGAACCTGAAGGCGCTCCATGGTCAGCGAAACCGCTCCCCAGTCCTCCTCCACGGTTCCGGTCAGGATGAAGGGTCCCCTGGTCATCAGTTCGGGCGCGTATCGCCTGTACTGGCGGGGGAAAACGGTCACCTCGTAGAGGGCGGTTGTATCCTCGAACGAGATGAATTCCATTACCTCGTTGTGGATCGTGCGGATCGGCTTGGCCGTTACCCTCCACCCCACGACCCGTACCCTCTTTCCCAGGTTCTTCTTCAGGTCCTCTGCCTCTATCAGGGGGGGTCCCTTTTCTGCGGCAATCCGTGCGATCGTTTCGCCGTAAAGGGCCAGTGGATGTGCGCTTACCAGGAAGTCGAGCGCCTCTGCTTCGAACGCCATTATTGTCTGCTCGTCGTACTGCGAAGCCTCTG
>VAOY01010418.1_pt1 | contig 16399 bp, 15 predicted proteins | sample 3393881 | NCBI WGS metagenome assembly VAOY01 (sample SAMN08290430, study PRJNA428436) | hydrothermal vent metagenome | isolation source: Deep-sea hydrothermal vent chimney | place: Indian Ocean: Southwest Indian Ridge
AGTCTTTAAAGTCGAAAAAATTGTTCGCGAAATGACAGTAGCAAGTTCGTTTCGCAGTTAACTTTTCAGGGTTACGAGGAATAAATTCATGTTGTTAAGTCAACTAAATGCAGCGGCGAGCCCGCTATCGCAAGAGCAAGTACAAAAGCTGCAAGGCTTAGTGGCTGAACTTAATCCAATTCAGCAAGCGTGGGTAAGTGGTTACTTAGCTGCTAATGCCAACGCAGGTGCATTAACCGGTGGTGTTGCTGCCGCTCCAGCTGCAGGTGATGCAGCACCGCTAACTATTTTATACGGCTCTCAAACGGGTAACGCAAAAGGCGTGGCGAGCAAGTTAAAAGAACAAGCCGAGTCACGTGGTCTATCGGTTAAGCTAGTAAACATGGCTGACTACAAACCAACTGCCCTGAAAAAAGAAAAGTTCATCACGGTTGTTGTTTCAACCTACGGTGAGGGTGAGCCACCAGAAGACGCTGAAAGCCTGCATGAATTCTTAACGACTAAAAAAGCACCAAAGCTAGATGGTGTTAAAGTGGCTGTGATTGGCTTAGGTGACTCAAGCTACGAATTCTTCTGCCAAACAGCAAAAGATTTTGAAGAGCGTTTTAACAAGCTTGGCGCAGAAACTATTTTCCAGCGTGCTGACCTAGACGTTGATTACGATGATGAAGCGGCTAAGTGGATTGATGGTGCACTTGATGCGTTTGAGCCAGATCTTAAAGCACAGCAACAAGCAAGTGGTGGTCAAGTTGTGGCGATGCCATTTGGTGCAGCGGCACCAGCAGCAAGCCAATACACCAAGCAAAACCCATTTGCTGCAGAGCTAAGCGTTGTGCAAAAAATTACGGGTCGTGATTCAACTAAAGATGTGCGTCATGTTGAAATTTCATTAGAAGGTTCAGACATTACCTATACACCGGGTGATTCGCTAGGCGTTTACTTCTTAAATGACGAAGAACTTGTTGATGAAGTACTTACGCTTACTCAAATTGATGCATCTAGCACGGTTAAACTCGGCGATGAAGAGCTAACTATTCGTGATGCATTAATCGAAAAATTAGAGTTAACCCAGTCATACCCAGGTTTTGTTGAAAAATATGCAACAGAAACTGGCAATCCTGAATTATTAAAGTTAGTTGAAGATAAAGCGGCAATGCGTGAGTACATCGAACCTCGCCAAATCTTCGATATTATTCGTCAAAACCCAGCTCAGCTGGAAGCGCAAACCTTAGTAGACTGCTTACGTAAACTACAAGCACGTTTATATTCGATTGCATCTAGCCAAGCAGAAGTTGAAGAAGAAGTTCATTTAACTGTGGGTCTGGTTGAGTTTGATGCATTCGGTAGCGAACACTTAGGTGGTTGCTCTGGCTATTTAGCACGCCGTGCACAAGAAGGCTGTAAAGTAAAAGTATTTAGCGAGCACAACGATAACTTCCGTTTACCGGCTAATGATGAAACGCCAATTATCATGGTAGGTCCGGGTACGGGGATTGCCCCATTCCGTGCGTTTTTACAAGAGCGTGATGCCCGTGAAGCAAGTGGTAAAAACTGGTTATTCTTTGGTAACCCACACTTTACTCAAGACTTTTTATATCAAGTTGAAATTCAAGGTTACTTGAAGTCAGGTTTACTGACTAAAGTGGATGTGGCGTTTAGCCGTGACCAAGCGGAAAAAGTATATGTTCAAGACAAACTTCGCAAAAACAGCCAAGAAGTATTTGCTTGGTTAGAAGCGGGTGCTCATTTGTATATCTGTGGTGATGCAAACCGTATGGCGAAAGATGTTCATCAGGCGCTTGTAGACATTATCAAAGAAAATAGCGGCAAAGATGATGAACAAGCTGAGCAATACTTAAAAGATTTACGTAGCGCAAATCGCTATCAGAAAGACGTGTACTAATCACGCTTAAAGCTAACAGCCGTCACTGTAACAAATTTAGGAAATACCATGAGCGAACAAGACAAAAACGTAAAGCTTTCTGATAACGAGCGTTTGAAAAGAGAAAGTAACTTTTTACGTGGCACAATTGAGCAAGATTTAAAAGACGAGATCACCGGTGGTTTCACTGCTGATAACTTCCAACTGATCCGTTTCCACGGCATGTATCAGCAAGATGACCGTGATATTCGCCCAGAGCGCGCTAAACAAAAATTAGAGCCGTTACATAACGTAATGTTACGTGCTCGTATGCCTGGCGGTATCATCAAGCCAGAGCAATGGTTAGCGATTGATAAGTTTGCTGAAGAGAAAACCAGCTATGGCAGTATTCGTTTAACCACGCGTCAAACGTTCCAGTTCCATGGTGTGCTTAAGCCAAACATTAAAGGCATGCATCAAATGCTCAATAGCGTGGGCATTGATTCAATTGCAACGGCGGGCGACGTAAACCGAAACGTATTATGTACAACGAACCCTGTTGAGTCTGAGCTTCACCAAGAAGCGTACGAGTGGGCAGCGAAGATCTCTGAGCACCTATTACCAAAAACCAAAGCATACGCTGAAATTTGGTTAGATGGTGAAAAGAGTGAAACCACTGAAGAGCCAATTTTAGGTTCAACTTACTTGCCACGTAAGTTTAAAACCACAGTAACAATTCCACCGAACAATGAAGTGGATGTGCATGCGAACGACTTAAACTTTGTGGCAATTGCAGAAAACGGCAAGTTAGTTGGTTTTAACGTGTTAGTGGGTGGTGGTCTTGCGATGACTCACGGTGATACAGCAACGTATCCTCGTAAAGCGGATGACTTTGGTTTCATTCCACTTGAGCACACGCTGAAAATTGCTGAACACGTGGTGTCTGTACAACGTGATTGGGGTAACCGCTCAAACCGTAAAAATGCAAAAACTAAATACACACTAGACCGTGTAGGTTCTGATGTATTTAAAGCTGAAGTTGAAAAACGTGCCGGTGTTCAATTTCAGCAGAGTCGCCCGTATGAGTTCACTCACCGTGGTGACCGTATCGGTTGGGTTGAAGGCATTGATGGTAAGCACCACTTAACGCTGTTTATCCAAAGTGGCCGTATTTTAGATTACCCAAATCAACCTCTTAAAACAGGCTGCCGTAAAATTGCTGAAATTCACCAAGGTGATTTCCGCATGACTGCAAACCAAAACTTGATCATCGCAGGTGTTCCGGCTGATCAAAAAGCGGTAATCGAAGAAATTGCTCGCAACCATGGCTTAATTGATGACAGCCATACAGAGCAGCGTAAAAACTCAATGGCGTGTGTGGCATTACCAACCTGTCCGTTAGCGATGGCTGAAGCTGAGCGTTATTTACCAAGCTTAATTGAGAAAACGGAAGCGTTATTAGCTAAGCACGGCATCAGCGATGACAACATCATCATGCGTGTTGTGGGTTGTCCGAATGGCTGTGGCCGCGCAATGTTGGCAGAAGCGGGGCTTGTTGGTAAAGGTCCGGGTAAATACAACGTGTACTTAGGTGGTAACCGTGAAGGCACGCGTATTCCTAAATTGTATTTAGAAAATGTTGGCGAAGACGTATACCTAGAGGCATTCGATAAGCTTATTGGCCAATGGGCAAGTGAGCGTAATGAAGGCGAGTGTTTTGGTGATTTTGTAATTCGCAAAGGCATTGTTGCTGAAGTTAAAGTTTCAGTAACTGATTTTCACGCATAATTTTATAAGCGACACCGCTTTAAGGTTTGGAATTAACCATGAGTGAATTTAAAAACATCTTAACGATGAGCAAAGAAGACCAAACAGCCATGCTGGCTGATATAAATGGTCTTCTGGCTGATAAAAGCGCAGAGGAGCGTGTTGCGTGGGCACTTGAAAACTTACCAAGCACGCACTTTTTGTCGTCGAGCTTTGGTATTCAAGCGGCGGTGATGTTGCATTTAGTGACATCGCAGCAGCCAGATATTCCTGTGGTACTGACTGACACTGGTTATTTGTTCCCTGAAACCTATCAGTTCATCGAGCAAATGACGGAGCGACTTTCGCTTAATCTTAAAGTTTATAAAGCTGAGCTTAGCCCCGCGTGGCAAGAAGCGAAGTTTGGTAAGCTTTGGGAGCAAGGTGAAGAAGGCATTAAGCAGTACAATCAACTGAATAAAGTTGAGCCAATGACTCGTGCCTTAAACGAGCTGGGTGCAGGTACTTGGTTTAGTGGCTTGCGTCGCGATCAGTCATCTAGCCGAGCTGATAAGCAAATTGTTGAAATCAGCCGAGGGACTGTGAAAGTGTATCCGCTTATTGAGTGGAACAACCGTGACATCTATCAGTATCTAACTAAGCATGATTTGCCGTATCACCCACTTTGGGAGCAAGGTTATGTATCTATGGGCGATGTTCATACAACCCGTAAACTTGAACCTGGCATGACAGAAGAAGAGACGCGTTTCTTCGGTTTAAACCGTGAATGTGGCTTGCACATTGATGGTGATGGTATTTAATCCTATTTTCCTATCAGAAAATTCATAAAGCGCGACTTAGGTTGCGCTTTTTTTGTGTCTTTTGTGTACAATTCGCGGCTTAGTAGTAGCATGGGGTCGTCGATGAGTCGTTTTGTAGTTTTCTTATTTTTTGTAGTACCGTTTTGCCAGTCAGAAGTATTGCGGGTTGGGCTACCAGACAGCGATTACCCTCCCTATCATTTTATGAATGCCGAACAAGGCGGTATTGTTCAAGACATACTGCAACGCTTTAGTGAGCAATATGCTATTGAGGTACAGTATTCGTATGCGCCAGAAAAGCGCTCGCAGAAAATGCTTGATGATGGGTTACTCGATGGGCGCATTGAATCTATAGATTGGTATACAGGGAGTAACCAGTACTATTGGAGTGAGGCGATTAGTTTTGTAGAGGATGTGTTAGTCATGCCATATGGCTGCCATATACCACCCATAGATGAGCTAACAGGCTATGTATTTATGGGTCGTTATGCTTATACTTATCCCGAATTTGAGCATTATTTTGACAGCGGGGCGATGCACCGTGAGAATTTTTATTCAGAACGAGAGATGCTCTTAGCGTTAATGGACTGGGATCATAATCAGCGTATCGCCGTTATTTCTCTAGATGCATTAAACTGGTATGCGAGCCGAAATGAAGTATTCAAAAAATTAACTGTAAGCACCTATAACGTGGGAAAAGCGCCACTCCAATTACAGTTTGCAGCAACAGCAAAAACATCTTTAATCAAAGAGCAGTTTAATGACTTTATAAAAAGTCTTAAAGCCTCAGGAGAATTTGCTAAGATTGTAAGTCGCTATCAATAGTAGGTAAATGGAAGGATGAAGCGTTTTTGTTATTTTGCAGTCATGTTGCTGCTGATTAGTGTTGCGCTGCTATTTTATATTAAAAAGCCAGATGGTAAGCCTTACTTAGAACTTAGTATGTTCGAACGTTACTCTGAAAAAGTGAGTGGTAATGTGAGTGATTTTGCTTCGCAAGGTGCCGATGCATTAAGTACACAAGCTAAAAAATTAACCGAGAAATTGAGCTTTAGCAAAGACGCACATACACCTGTTGTCGTGTATAAATGGCAAGATGAACAAGGGCAATGGCACTATGCTGATACACCTCACCCTAATTATTCGAGTACAGTGGTTAGCTTAGATCCGAACGATATTACTGTATTACCTGCAGAGACATTTCAAGTTGATGATAATCAACCATCAACCGTTAAAGCTGACGTAACACCTCCAGCACTTGGGGTATACGATGCTAAAAATGTACAAAAGATGATGCAAGACGCAGAGCAAGTAAAACAGCTTATGGAGCAGCGTACCAAGCAACTTGAGCAGCAGCTAAAAGAGCAAGGTGGGAATTAACTTTGTTTGTTTTGTGCTGTGAGGTCGCTTTCTATTTTCATCAGTAAAATAGTGAGATAAATTTTGGTGGGCAAAGAGAACAGCACGCCAACAGCAATACACGCTGCGCTGATCATTATGCCATGTATACCCATGCTATCACTTAAGTAATTGCCGGCTAATAAAGAATGCCCCAAAACAATCAGGCAAATACCTAAAATAATGAAGGTTTTTAAGATTCGAATGATGGTTTGTTCAGTCATACAAGCACCTGCCTTAATTAAAGTGTAGGTGCTGTTGTTACTGACTGGATTGTTCTAAATCAAGCAATGTGTAACTTTCTTAAAGCTTTCTATGGTTGTGGATTAAAGTAAATTACTCGTAGATGGGGAGCATAGAAAGCCATCTTCTAAAGAAGATGGCTCGTTTTACTTGAAAAAACTACTGCTCACCCAGCATATTACGCAGTACATACTGCAAAATACCGCCGTGTTTGTAGTAATCCCACTCTTTAGGAGTATCTATACGCACATCAACACTAAAGCTAATTTGTTTGCCTTCGCTGTTAGTAGCAATCACACTGACTTCATTGGTTTTGTCATATAAGCCTTCAAAGTCGAATGACTCTTGACCCGTTAGACCCAATGACTCATAGCTTTCACCTTCTTTAAATTGTAGGGGTAAAACACCCATACCAATTAGGTTTGAACGGTGAATACGCTCATAGCTTTGTGCAATAACGGCTTTAACACCAAGCAGAAGTGAACCTTTAGCAGCCCAGTCCCGTGATGAGCCTGTGCCATACTCCGCGCCCGCTAAAATAATCAGTGGCGTGCCATCTTGCTGATATTGCATCGCTGCATCATAAATACTGGCAAGCTCATCGCTTGGCTGCATACGGGTCACACCACCTTCGGTGCCTGGGGCTAATAGATTACGTAAACGTACATTAGCAAAAGTACCGCGCATCATCACTTCGTGGTTACCACGGCGCGAACCATATGAGTTAAATTGTGCCTTTTGCACACCGTGCTCTTGCAAGTAAAGACCTGCTGGGGCATCCGCTTTAATCGCACCTGCTGGTGAGATGTGGTCAGTGGTTACTGAGTCACCTAATTTTGCTAAACAACGCGCGCCACTAATGCTTGGGATCCCTGGTGGCTCAATCTCCATACCATCAAAGAAGGGCGCTTTTTTGATGTAGGTTGATGCATCGTCCCAGTCGTACAATTTGCCATCAGGAATTTGAATTTTCTGCCAGCGATCATCGCCTTGATACACATTGCCATAGCTTGATGCGAACATTTCTTTGGTCACGGTCTCTTTTACTAATTCATTGACTTCACTAACACTCGGCCAGATATTTTTCAGGTAAATGTCATTCCCATTAGGGTCTTGTGCTAGCGGCTCGTTGTACACATCAATATCTGTGCGGCCTGCAATAGCGTAGGCTACAACAAGTGGTGGCGAAGCTAAAAAGTTCATTTTCACATCTTGGTGAATACGACCTTCAAAGTTTCGGTTACCTGATAAAATAGAGCTGACTACCAGTTTGTGCTTTTGAATGGCTTCGCTGATCTCATCAGCCAGTGGGCCAGAGTTGCCAATACAGGTTGTACAGCCATAGCCAACAAGATTAAAGCCTAACGCATCTAAATCATCCATTAAGTCTGCTTTTTTCAGGTAGTCAGTCACTACTTGAGAGCCAGGTGCCAATGAGGTTTTAACCCAAGGTTTCACTTTTAAGCCTAATTGTTTTGCTTTTTTAGCGACTAAACCCGCTGCTAAAATAACACTGGGGTTTGAGGTGTTTGTACAACTTGTAATTGCAGCAATGACACACGCACCGTCATTAAGCTCAAACTCCTCGCCTTTAAAGTTAACCTTAGCCGCCCCCATAAATTGTGCTTCGTTTACTGGCTCATCAGGGTTAGTTGTAGGGCCCTCATCTTCAATGCGCGCCTCTTGAATATCGCTTTTATCGCGATGCTGCATACGTTCATCTTGGAAGCCCTTTAAGTGCTCACCAATGATGTCGCCCGCTTTATCAAGGGCAATTCTATCCTGTGGACGTTTAGGACCCGCAAGGCTTGGCACCACATCATCAAGCGATAGCTCAAGAGTATCGGTGTAATGAGCTTCATCGCCAGGGTTTCGCCATAAGCCTTGATGTTTTGCATAATCCTCGATGAGTTTAAGTTGTTTATCATCGCGGTTTGTTAAGCGCAGATAGTTAATGGTTTCATCATCAATAGGGAAAATACCGCAGGTTGCTCCATATTCTGGTGCCATATTGGCGATAGTAGCACGGTCAGCAAGTGGCAAATCGGCGAGTCCGTCACCATAAAACTCAACAAATTTACCCACCACACCATGCTTACGCAGCATTTCTGTTACGGTTAGCACAAGGTCAGTTGCAGTCGTGCCTTCTGGAAGACGACCATTTAGCTTAAAGCCGATAACTTGTGGGAGCAATAGGCTGATTGGTTGGCCTAGCATGGCGGCTTCGGCTTCAATACCACCTACGCCCCAACCAAGTACACCAAGACCATTAATCATGGTTGTGTGTGAATCCGTGCCGACAAGGGTATCTGGATAAGCCAGTGATTTACCATTTTTTTCATCATTGAACACCACACGGGCTAGGTATTCTAAATTCACTTGGTGAACGATACCGGTTGCTGGTGGCACAACTTTCAAGTTATCAAAAGCGGTTTGTCCCCAGCGTAAAAATTCGTAACGCTCTTTATTGCGCTCGTATTCAAGTTTCGCATTTAAGTCGAATGAGCCATCTTCACCGTAGCCATCAACTTGCACCGAATGGTCAATCACAAGTTCAGCGGGTGAAAGTGGGTTAATTTTTGCTGGATCGCCACCGAGTTTTTCCATGGCGTCACGCATCGCGGCTAAATCAACAATGGCGGGCACACCTGTGAAGTCTTGCATGACAACACGGGCAGGCGTAAACGCTACTTCTGCTGATGGTTTAGCTTGCGGATCCCAGTTTAATAAAGCTTCAATATCTTGCTTTTTGATATTAACGCCATCTTCATTACGTAATAGGTTTTCGAGTAAGATTTTTAACGAGAATGGCAAGCGCTTTGCTTTATCGCCTAAGCCTTGTAAAGAGTGAATATGGTATTGTTCACCATTGATTGTAAGCTGTTTTTGGGTATCAAAACTGTTATTCATTATTTGCCCCTGTGGTTTTAACAAGCCGAGCTTGTTTTGTGTTTCCTTTTCGAGATATACACTAGCCTGTTGCAAACTTAATACCAGCTAGTAAATTTATTTTGCTGACGAAAAAGTATGCTACTTAAATAGTGTTGATGCCGACACGATTTATTTCAAGGGCAAAAAGATAAATGGTCAGTTAACTAAGTAAGGTTTTTATAGATAAGTAAGTATCTTTAGTCGAGCCAGTGTTTCTGTTTGCCTATATGGCTGACAAACATAAGTACTAAGCTAATAATAATGACACAAAATGGCATTGCTAATGCGCTTACGCCAAACATAGCAAGGCTATCAATCACCACAAAATTATAATATTGCTGGACTAATACGGCGATAAACGAGATTAAAAAGAGCTCTCTGGCAAGGGCTTTTTTTGCTAGTAATAAAATGCTCGCGAAGCTTGCTGTAAATACGGCTATCGCGAAGGCCGCCGTTGACCAGAGCGGAATATCACGGTATGCAGCTTGTTGTTCAAGTGGGAGTTGGTTAATCATTTCGGGCGTGATTAATTGCTGCATTATAAATGCAATGACGCCTAAAAGATTCCAAACAAGAGCTGCCCAAGCAAGTGGCTTAAGCCAAGCGGGAGGAGTCATAAATCACCTTTTATTGTTGTTATTATCGCATTCAATTAAAGGTGATTTATGTTAACTAAGCAAGCTCTAGTTAACCAAAAGAAATAGGGCGACGGCCTGTTTTTTCGTCCACTTTTGGTTTTTTAGTACGCTTGCGTTTTGTTTTTTTCGGTGCCGTTTCGCTCGTTTCCGGTTGCGCTTTTTTCGGTGTTTCTGGTGGACGAGGATTCGGTGTTGCATCTTCGCTTAATGTTAATTGAAACAACTCACCATCAAAAGCGAGCACATCGCCACTGTATAATTTTTTCCGTTTTATTGTACAAATTTCATAGTTTACTCCAACATAACCTTCACCTATTAGTGCTTTTGCCTGGCCTCCGGTTTCGACTAGGTCGAGCACTTTTAGCAAATTGCATAACTCTATAGGCTCTTCTTCTAGTTCAATTTCTATGAAATCTTCGTTCATGTTGGTCTCTCGTCATTTAATCCTAGCCATTATAAAGCCTAGCACTGGATTGAACCAAGATTAAATTTTTAACTTCTTAAAAAGGGTTAAAACTGCTTTCGGAAAAATAATGATATTTTTTCAAAAGTAGTAAAAAAATTGCAGCATTTGCTGGGTACACTGCGCCCGTTCTAAATTGGTGTACTAATTGCTATAAGCAATCTCGTTTCATTTTAAATTCGTTCTGGAGAAGTAGTAATGGGCGTAAGAACAGCACTAAGAAAAGAGTTAATGGGGTTACAGGATTCGTCACTATTAGCCGCAGATGATGTGCGAGCTTTGCTTACAAAAGCAATCAAAGCTAAGCCCGAAAAGTCAGAACAAGGCTTCGCGTTAATTTCACGATTTAATGATAATCACAGTCAACTGGTTTTTGGTGAAAGTAATAAAGAAAAACTACTCGAATACCAGACCCATCGTTTATTCAAAGAGATCTTATACACACGAAAAAGTTTTGATAAGTGGTTAAATAAATATTTAAATTAATTGTATTGTTTTCTCATTTAGACTACATTTGTAATCTTTATGAGGGAGCACTATGAAAAGGATTTATATACTATGCATGCTGTTTCTGTTAGCTAGCTGCCAGCAACCTACGGTCTACGTTTACACCGAAAATCTTGATGCGCAAAAAAAGAGTCAATTAGAGTTAGCACTACGCAATCAAAGTTTGCCTTACGAGTATGTTCAGCTTGATATTCCACGGGAGTTCTCTGAAGCCACACTCATGCTTTCGCAAGATAAAATACTGACTCATGAAGCAGAGCAACTAGGTGACATTATGCTGCAGCTTGGCTATCAACCCGTTATTAAATACATCACTGAAGCAAATCATGTTTACAAAAATGGTAACATCGGCTTTTACTTGAAAGAGCCAAGTGAGCAAGGCGAGTTTTCAATGCCTAGTCGCGTTTTAACAACGGGGTGTGATGAAGATAAGTTCAATGATCTTGTCGTGACATTCACAGATACACAGGCAGAGTTCACACTTAGAAGCGGTACGAAAGTGGTGCTCAACTGGGAGTATTTATACGGTTACCTAGTTATTTACTATAAAAATTACTCGCAAACGTATGCGCATTCTCAGCCTTTTATTAACACCCCATTTGGTGAAAAGCCCTCAGACACCTATTGGTTTACTGCACGGGTTAATGAACCAAGCTGGCTGAATTGCTCGTTACAAATTGTGTATATGGATTAGCCGCGTGACTCTAAATAATTACTGAGCTTAATGATGCGTTCACTCATTCCTTCGATGATACGATCTTTTATTTTCTCACGGATTACGTTTGGTAGGCGAGTAAGCGCTTCTGGTGTGATTGCAAGTACGATAGTATCGATCTTAGCCCGCGCACTGGTACTTCGTTCACGGTTATTGATAAACGCGCCTTCACCAATAAATTCACCAGGCTCTATACTGCCTAGCTCAACTAAATGGCTTTGCTTAAACACGGTAAGAGAGCCACTTAGTACAATATAAAGACGTTTGTCATTATCAAATTGTTTAAAAACCGCACGGCCTTGTTGTACTAAATATAAGTGACTAAACGATTCTAATAACACCTGTCGTTCACTAAGAGAGAACTCTCTAAAAAACGACAGCCTGTTAATAATTTCCATTTGTTTAATAAGCGGAATATGCTCGATTAACTTCATTGATTCACTGTGTTCATAGTGTGAAATTTAGCTAATATTGCGCTCTTTTAGCTTGCGGGTCAATGTATTACGCCCCCAACCAATTTTGATGGCTGCTTCTTGTTTGTGGCCTGCACAGTTTGCAAGTGCGGTTTTAATTAAGCGAGTTTCTAATTGTGCTTGAATCGCAGGCCAAATATTCTCTTTACCTTGTTTAAGTTCAAGATTAAGCCATTGTTGAAATGCATCTAGCCAGTCGCCTTCATGCTCTGTAGGGGCTGCGGCAATAATTTCGGGAGGTAAATCTTGCTCGCTGATAAGCTCGCCAGGTGCCATAACAGTTAACCAACGGCAGGTATTCTCTAGTTGGCGAACATTGCCAGGCCAATTGAATAGGCGTAATTGCTCAGTGGCTTTAGGGCTTAATATTTTGCTTTCGACTTGCAGCTCTTTAGCACTTTTATGTAAAAAATGTTGTGCGAGGCGCTCAATATCTTCGGTACGTTCACGCAGGGCGGGTAGGCGCAAACGCACCACGTTTAAACGATGGAATAGGTCGTCACGAAACTTTCCTTGTTTTACCAAGTCTTCAAGGTTTTGGTGTGTTGCGGCGATGATTCGCACATCGACCTTAATGCTTTGATGACCGCCAACACGGTAAAACTCACCATCGGCGAGTACACGTAATAAGCGAGTTTGCACATCGAGTGGCATATCACCAATTTCGTCTAAAAATAGTGTGCCGCCATTTGCCTGTTCAAAGCGGCCTTTACGAATGCTGTCAGCTCCTGTGAATGCGCCTTTTTCATGACCGAATAATTCTGACTCGACCAATTCTTTAGGAATGGCAGCCATATTAAGGGCGATAAACTGGTTTTCTTTACGTGGGCTGTGGTTGTGTAGGGCGCTGGCGACAAGTTCTTTACCTGTACCCGATTCGCCATTGATTAACACACTCATACTTGAAGCTGATAATTTACCAATCGCACGAAACACCTCTTGCATGGCAGGTGCTTCACCTATGATATGGGCATTGGTTTGCGGTGCTAATTTACGTTTGGTTTTTTTTGTTGAGTTAGCACGACATGCGCTTTCTACCAATGCTACGGCTTCATCTAAATCAAACGGTTTGGCAAGATACTCAAATGCCCCTTTTTGAAACGCATTAACTGCTGAGTCGAGATCTGAGTGGGCAGTCATGATGATCACAGGTAAACCAGGGTTTTGCTCAGCAATTGTTTCTAACAATGCCATGCCGTCCATACCTGGCATACGCACGTCAGAGACGAGCACTGTGGGCTGGCTAAATTTTAATGCATTAAGTACATCTTGTGCATTTGCATAGCTTTGGGTTTCAAATCCTGCTCTTGCCAGCGCTTTTTCTAATACAAAGCGTATTGAGGCATCATCATCAACTAACCAGACTGTTTTCATGATTACTCCAAAAAACCATTAATCCGTAAAAGGCAAATAGATATTAAATTCTGTATGACCAGGCCAACTGTCACAGTCTATATGTCCGTCATGTTGGTCAACCAAGGTTTGCGCGATGGATAAACCAAGCCCTGAACCATTTTCTTTATTGGTGATCATTGGATAGAACAAAGTTTCTTTTAGATTCTTATCTATACCTGGACCATTATCCGAAATTTGGATCAGCAAGGTTTTTTTCGGCGCTTTACCAGGGCGTCTATGCTGGTGGTTAATACGGGTTTTTATTCTAATTTCACCACCATCAACGAGAGCCTGTTGGGCATTACGAATAATGTTCAACACCACCTGCTGAATTTTACTTTGATCTATATACACATTAGGTATGCTCGGATCATAGTCTTTTACTAGGGTGATATTCGCACTATTATCTAGCATACTTAGCTTGATTACTGACTCAAGTGCTTGGTGAATATTGCCATAGGATTTGTGTGGCAACTGATTCGGACCAAGTAATCGGTCGACTAGCTCTCGCAATCTGTCTGCTTGCTCAATAATAAGCTCTGCACATTGATCTCGTTCTTGCTGATCAACCTCGTACTGCAATAATTGCGCCGCTCCGCGAATTCCACCTAACGGATTTTTTATTTCGTGCGCTAAACCGCGTATTAAATTACGCGCAGCTTGATATTGATGCATTTGATTGGAGGCTTGATCGTGACGAATTTCATCGTCCATTTGGCGGCATTCAAACAAAATGTAGTTTTCATTTTTGCTGCTGAGCCGTCGCGTACTGATTGTTAATTTAGCATGACGAGAATCGATGAACACCACGTCAGCTCTATGCTGGTGGCAATCAACACCATCGAACAACGAGTACTGGGCGATACGTTTTAAATCAATTGAGTGATAGTTAAATAGATTATCGAATGGTTGGTTGATAATACGTTTTGGGCCTAAACCTAAAAGCTCACTTGCACTGTCATTTGCATAAACCAGTTTGAAGTTTCGGTCGAGCAAGATAACTGCAGTACTTAAATTTTTCCAGATACTGTCGAGTATTTCTGAGTCGAAGGGGGTATTACTGAGCATGTTTGCACCATTTTAGTGCGTTGCGATTAAGCATAGCTTAGCACAGCCATTCTGCATTGTGAGGTATCTATTTTAAAATGTTAATTGCTGTTTAATACAGATGCTCGATGCATAAAAAAGGTGCTTACTGGGCTAACCGAAACGAGTTTATTGTTCTCATTAAAAAGCTTAGCTTGCAGTGTGTGTTCGCCTCGATTGACTTCTCTAAGTGCAAAGGTTGTACTGCTACTGGCAACACCTAAAGGAGTGCCATCAACAAAGAGTTGTACCTTAAAGCCTGTTGCAAAGCGTGGGCTAATACGAGTCGTTACATAAACGGAACCGGTATTCTCTCTAACGGTGGCTTCATTTTCAGGTGAGGCTATTGTCACTTTAAAATTAACCGGTGTAACGTTAGGGCTGCTATCTAGAATGCTCGTATCGGTTGCTGGCATAGTGAGATTTTGCGTATTTAGCTTTACTTCAGTTGCGCCTGGACGTGGTGTATCAGAAAAGACTAAAACACCATTTCTATCCTTCCACGAATACACTTTCTTCTGAGCGGTACCATGACTAAAAGTACTAACAAAAGGTAGTACTGCTAACAATAAAGTTATGCTTTTCACTCTGCAACCCTGCATTTCTTAATCTATTTAAAACTGTAGAGGAGAATACGTCGAATTACCATTAAAAAAGCCCGCAAAGCGGGCTTGAGAACACACATTTATTATCTGATATAGATAATTCTGCTACAGCGTAATTACACGCTGTAGTACATTTCAAACTCAACTGGGTGAGTTGTCATGTTAAGCTTTTCAACTTCTTTGTTCTTCAGTGAGATGTATGCATCGATTAGATCGTCAGTGAATACACCACCTTGGGTTAAGAACTCACGGTCAGCGTCTAAAGAAGCAAGTGCTTCGCTCAGTGAAGAGGCAACTTGTGGGATCTCAGCAGCTTCTTCAGCTGGTAAGTCGTATAAATCTTTATCCATAGCGTCGCCAGGGTGGATCTTGTTTTTGATACCGTCAAGGCCAGCCATAAGCATTGCTGAGAATGCTAGGTATGGGTTAGCTGTTGGATCAGGGAAACGTACCTCGATACGACGTGCTTTTGCAGACGGTACCACAGGGATACGGATTGAAGCAGAACGGTTACGTGCAGAGTATGCAAGCATTACTGGTGCTTCGAAGCCTGGTACTAGACGTTTGTACGAGTTAGTTGACGCGTTAGCGAATGCGTTGATTGCTTTAGCGTGCTTGATGATACCACCGATGTAGTAAAGTGCTTCTTCAGAAAGACCCGCGTATTTGTCACCAGCGAAGATGTTTACACCATCTTTACCTAAAGATTGGTGACAGTGCATACCAGAACCGTTATCACCTACAAGTGGCTTAGGCATGAAGGTTGCTGTCTTACCATAAAGGTGAGCCATGTTATGGATAACATATTTCATCTCTTGGATTTCGTCTGCTTTTAATACCATGGTATTGAAGCGTGTTGCGATTTCGTTTTGACCCGCAGTTGCAACTTCGTGGTGGTGAGCTTCTACAACTTGGCCTAGTTCTTCAAGAACTAAACATGTAGCTGAACGCCAGTCGTGTGATGAATCAATAGGTGAACATGGGAAGTAGCCACCTTTAACACCTGGACGATGGCCTTTATTGCCACCTTCGTAGTCTTTATCTGAGTTCCATGCAGCTTCGATATCATCAATTTTGTACATAGAACCAGACATGTCTGATTTGTATTTTACATCATCAAATAGGAAGAACTCTGGCTCTGGGCCGAATAAAACAGTGTCAGCGATACCTGTTGAACGCATGTATTCTTCAGCGCGCTTTGCAACAGAACGTGGATCACGCTCGTAACCTTGAAGTGTTGAAGGCTCAACAACGTCACAACGTACGATTAAAGTAGCTTCTTCAGAAAATGGGTCCATTTTAGCAGACTCAGGTACAGGCATTAGTACCATGTCTGATTCATTGATGCCTTTCCAGCCAGCAATTGAAGAACCGTCAAACATTTTGCCATCTTCAAAGAACTCTTCATCAATTTGGTGATGAGGAATAGAAACATGCTGTTCTTTACCTTTGGTATCAGTAAAGCGTAAATCAATGAACTTAACGTCATTTTCTTTGATAAAATCTAAAACCGATTG
>VAOY01028565.1_pt1 | contig 16350 bp, 15 predicted proteins | sample 3393881 | NCBI WGS metagenome assembly VAOY01 (sample SAMN08290430, study PRJNA428436) | hydrothermal vent metagenome | isolation source: Deep-sea hydrothermal vent chimney | place: Indian Ocean: Southwest Indian Ridge
TAATCAAAAATACTACGAGAAATAAGCTAAATTTAGCCTTTATTCTCTAAAATGAGCAGTATTTTTATTACTGAGAGTAATTGTCGGACAGCCTCTTTAGTCGTGGGTAGTTCACTAAAATAAAAACCTTTTAGGTGTGGAAACAAATTATTTCAGAGACAGTTTACTTTACTGTTATACAATACAAAAAAGTTTAAATATTCTACAGTAAAATTATAGATGATGGAGAATTTCAGGTTCACCCGTGTGGAGTTTGCAGGTTCTCTGGGTGACTTGGGTACTTTGATACCTCTGGCAGTCGGTCTGATTGTTATCAATGGTCTGAGTTCCAGTGTTGTCCTTCTTCTGGTTGGGGTATTTTATATTTCTGCCGGGATTTATTTTAAAATACCTGTACCTGTTCAGCCTTTGAAGGTGGTTTCCGCTATAGCCATAGCTCTCGGCCCAAAGATTGTTACTCCTGAAGTACTTGCAGCTTCGTCACTTCTATTTGGTGTTATATTAATTACAATCTCCATAACTGGAATAATCGATTTTCTTGGCAAGTTTTTCACAAAGCCTATTATCAGAGGTATTCAGCTTGGTCTTGGCCTGATTCTTGTATCCAAGGCTCTTGTCCTTATTACCATTCCACAGCTTTTTATAGCTCCTGGAATGATTCTGCCGAGATTTATACAGGGAATTCCTCTTTCCCAGAATTTAATCTTTGGAATAGTTGGCTTCTTTCTTGCTCTTATTCTGATAAACTCAAAGCGTTACCCTGCTGCTCTTGTGATAATAATAGCGGGGGCAGCTATTGGACTATTTATGGGAGGAACCAGAGGAATGTCTTTTTCCCCCGGCCCAACTGAAATCAGGCTTTTTTTCCCAAATAAAGCCAATTTCATGACAGCATTTTTTCTTCTTGTTATTCCTCAGATTCCCCTTACAATAGGTAATGCCGTAATTTCAACAGGTGACACAGCCCAAAGCCTTTTTGGAGTTAAGAAGGCGAAAAAAGCGACTTATAAAGCTCTTGGTATGAGTATGGGTCTTTTTAATATGATTGTTGGTGCTTTTGGTGGCATGCCAATGTGCCATGGTGCGGGTGGAATGGCTGCTCACTACCGCTTTGGTGCAAGAACAGCCGGTAGCAATATTATGATTGGTCTGATTTTTGTGGTTCTTGCACTTCTGTTTGGCAAGGCTTCTGTATCTCTTCTGACATCAATACCTGCTTCAGTGCTTGGAGTACTCCTTCTGTTTGCAGGTCTTGAGCTTGCACTTCTTGTCAGAGACCTTAAGAATATTAATGACTATTTTATTTCTTTACTTATAGCCGGGATTGCAGTTGCCACAACAAATATGAGCTATGCTTTTATTGCTGGAATAAGTGTGAAATATATTATAGATACTATGAAGATAGAGCTCTAGGCTTGAGTACATAAAAATATCTATCTTTTAAGTATGAGCACCATTTCAACAGCAAAGGCGAGGAAGGCAGCAGCAAGAGGGACTGAAAACAGATTGAGTGCAGGCAGAAAACTTCTGAGACCAAATAAAGCAAGTGAGATATTCATAGTTATAAAAATTGCTTTTGCAAGCTGTTTGTTGTAGAGTTCATTGATGAGAGGTACCTTTTCTTTTCCTGCCTTCGAGCTGTATTTCTGAATCCATGTAAGCATTGGTACAATATGGTACATGGCCCCGACCATAGTTAAACCAACCCAGCCTGCGAGAATGTAATGTACATGGGTAAAGCTTCCCGGAAAACCGGTAAGAGCAGAGCTCAAGCCTGCAGTAACTCCTGCCACTCCAAAGATAAGAGCGTATGCCATAAATCTTGCGCTTATATCTGTTTCAGGTGCAGGCGTATTTACTTTGCTGAGATATGTTTTTGCAATATTAAAGGCAAAGAGATAGAAGCCCAGAAGGAAGATAATTGAGGAAAATATAAAGAGGCTTCCTTTCTGGGAGAAGCTCAGAAACATTCCAATTGCTGCTATATTTGCTATAAAGAAGTGAATCTCACCGAGTCTGCGGCTGTAGAGTTTCTTCAAAGCAAGCATGGGGAATAACTCATAGAACCCTCCAAAGGTTGTCATTGCAATAAAACCAATTGTTAGAATATGGGCATGCTCTAAAATATTAAAGCCTGTTATTCCAAGAGCTCCTGTTAAAGCATAGGCAGAGCCGATTATAAGATAAGCTACTGCAGCCAGGAAAAACCATATTGCAAGGCTGAGTTTATAGAAATTTTTAACATTCAGTGTGGTTGCATATATTTCAATGGCAAATATAAGGAAAGAGACAAAAGCTATAAAACCTGCCACTTTAAGAAAGCTGTATTCAATAAGGAAGGAATAAGCAAGAGAGATAAATGCTATATTTACAAGGATAAACTGAATCTCTGCAAGCCTTTTGTACCTAATTTTAGTTCCTATAATTGTTGGAATGAGCTGATACATTGAGCCCATTATTACAAGGGTGAAGAAGGCTCCAGCGATAAGATGAGCGTGGACGGATTTAAAGTTTCCATAGCCCAGAGCATCAAGGGCGCCAAACACCACCCCTAATGCAAGATAAACCAGTGATGCCACAAAAAATCTTACTGGCAATAGTCTGAGCAGTCTTTTCATCTACTTCACTTCTCTGTTATTCTGACCTTCCATATTCCCTGGTCATGGGTTGCTTCGCAGGTATATCCTTTGCTCTCCAGCATCACAATAACAGGTACTGGTTTTACCTCGACGAGAATCTCGAGCTTATCCAACTCCCTGAGCTTCCTGAGTATTATCTCCGGTCTCTCGCTGTGCGGTATACCTCTGACATCCAGAATCTCCATATTATACTCCCTTCAGTCTATTATTCAGTTCTTCCTCATTTATATACCCTACTACTATAATATCAACTTGATTTGCAAGCTCTTTAAGAGATTTTTTTATGCTCTCTGCAAGCTGAACACCCAGAGGGCAGAAAGGGGAAGATGGTCTGAATTTAAGTGCAATATTGTCTTCAGATACTGCAAGGTCTTCAATAAGGCCCATATCATATACACTCTGTCCTGTATGTGGGTCCATTACATCTTTAAGTTTCTCTATAACTCTGCTCTCCTCTACCATTCCTATCACCTATATTAATCAGGTTAACCGAATATATCCAACTTATCCCGAAAATGTTCAGAAGCCAGTTAGTGTGCTCTGTTTCATTTTTGTTATTTTAACCTCCTCTTCCTCACCTCCGAGTTGTGCTTTAATACTCTGAGCCAGTTTATTGCCAATCAGAACAACTGATGCGATTTCTTTAATACTGGCTTTTTTAATCTCTTCGATAGTTTTAAATCTGTTATATAGTTTTCTGGCTCTAACCCTGCCGATACCTTTAATTCTAACAAAAGGTATGAGTTCTTCTCCTATGCCATGTTTAACTCTAAGTCTCAACTCTGAAATTTCCCCTATCTTCGTAAAGCCGAATAGTCTTGCTATTACATCCATCGAGTACAGAAGCCAGTCGGCAGTTTCCACCCTGGAGCGTATATCTCCTGGCGCAAGATTGTACTTGGTCAAAAGAAAATCCTCATTTCTCTCTTTTATCCAGTCCATAAAGAAGAGGGTGGTTTTAATTTCTGAGAGGAAATCTTCGTATCCCCATGGGTCAGAGTACTGCGATGGTGGAGGAAAAAGAAGGAAATCTTCCATTTCACCTGCAGCAGCAATGCACATATCATAGTCCTTTTTTCTCAGGTAGAGTTTGTTCAACTCAGAGGTTTTTGTTATTGCATGAAGAAAAGAAAATTCCGATGAAGGTTTTTCCTGAGAAACTTCTATGGCATTTTTAAGTATTAAAGCACTCATTGGGTCAATATAAAGTTCTGAAGTGCGCTTTCCAAATTCTGTCGCGCTTCCATTTTCCAGAAATCCTTTTTCAGTGAGAAACTTTACAATCTTGTCGAGAAGTGCCTCAAGGGCATAGCTTTCCTGCTGGTAGCCAAAGAAAGTTTTGGAAAAGAAGTCTAGAAGTTCTTCAGTATTTGAGGCATAACCCATGGCAAAAGTGGCAAGAGTGTGGGTTCTGAGACTGGATTCAATAGCAAGCTTTGAATAAATATTTTCTGGTTCAGCAAGAATGTAGTTATCAAGAAGGAAGTCTTTTTCCTCATCACTTCTTGCTATCAGAATAGCCTCACCGAAACTGTCATATTTTGGTCTTCCCGCCCTGCCGAGCATCTGCTTTATCTCCATCACGGGAAGCTCAACATAGCCGTAGTTTGAGTCATATCTTCTATATTCTCTTACAACAACTCTTCTTGCTGGAAGATTGACTCCTGCAGCAAGGGTGGGTGTTGCGGAAAGTATCTTTATCAAATTTTTCTTATAGGCACTCTCAACTATCTTTTTCTGCTCTGTTTCGAGACCTGCATGGTGAAAGGCACTACCCCCTTCAACAGTCTTTGCAAGCTTTCTGCATATCTTCGTGGGTTCTGGAAGAACATGAAGAATCTCCTGAGCAATCTCCTTGAGAAGCTTTTCTTCTATTATTCCTGAGCCCTTCAGTTTTTTTGCTGCCTTTACAGCAAAGCTCTCAGTACCCCGTCTGGTATTTATAAAAACAAGGCTCTGCCCTTCTCTGTTCACCGTATCAAGGGCAAGGGCAAGGGCAGGCTCATCAGAGTTTTCTATTTCAAGGCTGCTGGAATTCGAGAAGATAATCTTCCCATCAAGGTAAATACCCTCTTTAAGCTCGACAGGTCTCCAGTCAGAGGTTATGAGTTCTGCATCGAGCCAGTCTGCAACTTCCCTTGCATTGCCCACAGTGGCACTGAGTGCCAGAAGTCTGAGATTTTTATTTATATGCAGAAGTCTTGCAATGGTTACCTCGAGAGTTGCACCTCTTGAAGCATCATTTATAAGATGAATTTCATCAGCCACAACACAGCTTACCTTGCTTATCCAGGAAGGCCTGTGCCTTATCAGGGAATCAGCCTTTTCGCTTGTTGTTATTATTATATCATAGCCTTCCAGCCATCTGGCACCCGTATCATAGTCACCTGTTGTCAGGGCAACTTTCAGGCCGAGTGTTTCATAAGCTTTCAATTCATCAAATTTTTCAGCGCCGAGAGCTTTCAATGGTACTATATATAAAGCCTTACCTCCCCTATCAATAAGATTTTTTATAATAAGCATTTCACCTATGAGAGTTTTACCGCTGGCAGTGGGCACTGCTATAACAAAGTTCTTTTCAAGGTTTAGAAGGCCTTTTCTTAAAGCTTCCTCTTGAGGAGGAAAGAATTCATTTATACCTTTTTTCTTTATTATTTCAATAGCCTTTTCTGGCATTCCATAGTTATAAAGCTCTTCAACTTTCATATTTATTACCAGCGGAATGTATAATCAATACGGGGGCAAGATTTTTTTATCTAAAAGGAAAAATATCTCCATGGAAATTATTCCTGTGATTGATATAATGAAGGGCAGGGCTGTTCATGCTATAAGAGGGGAGAGGAATAATTATAAGCCTCTGAAGAGTATTTATTCAGATATTTCTGACCCTGTTGAAATTGCAGAGAATCTTCCATATGAGAGGATTTATGTGGCGGACCTCGATGCAATTATGGGAAATAATTCTAATTTCAGAATTATAGAGGAGATTTCAGAATATAAAAGGGTTATTCTTGACTCAGGTATAAAACACTGTAATGAGTTGAATATCTACAGGGATTTATCTATCAACCCTGTTCTTGGGACAGAAACTCTTGAGTCCATGGAAAATTTAAAAGAAAACCTGCAAATTTCTGAAGAGGTCTTTGTGAGTATAGATATTAAAGATGACAGGGTTATTTCTCCCTTTCTGGATTTGACTCCTCTGGAATGCTTTGGACTTTTTTATAGGAAGGGGATTGAGAATTTTATTTTTCTTGAGATATCAAGCGTAGGGACTATGTCTTTACCTTCTTTTGATTATCTGGATAAAATTAATAAAAAAGCAAAAATTATGGTTGGAGGCGGTATAACTAAAAAAGATATTAAAAAATTAAAAAAGAGGAATGTTTCGGGAGTCCTTATGGGGACTTCCTTATATAATGAATTGGTTTAGAGTTGTTTCATTCCTCTTTTATCTTACATTGGAGGCATTCCGCCCATTCCACCCATATCAGGCGGCATGCCACCTTCTCCTGCGCCACCGCCCAGGTTCTTTGCAGCTATTACGTCATCTATTCTTAGAATCATCACTGCAACTTCGCTAGCGCTGTCTATAGCCTGAGTTTTGACTCTTAATGGCTCTACAATACCATTTCTGAACATATCTGTTGCTTTTCCTGAGTATACGTCCAGTCCATATACTTCTCCGTCTTTTTCTTCATGTTTAGACCTCAGGTCTACAAGAGTATCTATCGGGTCGAGTCCTGCGTTTTCAGCCAGTGCTTTAGGTATAACTTCCATAGCGTCAGCGAATGCCTCTATTGCAAGCTGTTCTCTTCCGCCTACGCTTTTTGCATAGTCTCTGAGTTCCTTTGCAGTTTCTATTTCAGGTGCTCCTCCGCCTGCAACTATCTTTCCGTCTTTCATTGCAGCTGGCACCACTCCGAGGCAGTCTTCCAGAGCTCTCTCAACCTCATCCACTATATGTTCGGTTCCTCCTCTCACGAGTATTGTCACAGCTTTAGGTTCCTTACACTCTCTCACAAAGACCATTTCGTCATCGCCGATTTTCACTTCCTCGACCATGCCAGCATATCCCAGGTCCTTTTCAGATATATCTTCAAGGTTTGTTACTATTGTTGCTCCTGTAGCTCTTGACAGTTTCTCTATATCGCTTTTCTTCACCCTTCGCACAGCAAGTATTCCTTCTTTTGAAAGATAGTGCTGTGCCAAATCATCAATACCCTTCTGGCAGAATAACACTGTAGCACCGCTTGCTTTAATCTGTTCCACCATAGTTTTTATCATTCTCTCCTCTTCATTAATGAATGCCTGTAGCTGGCTTGGCTCAGTTATCCTTATTTCAGCATCAAACTCAGTCTTTTCAATTTCAAGAGGAGCATTCAGCAGTGCAACTTTTGCATTATTTACTTTTGTTGGCATTCCCGGGTGCACTCTCTCCTTGTCTATAACAACACCCTGAATGAGTTCTGTATCCTCTATACCGCCGCCTTCCTTCTTCTCTATTTTGATGTTGTCCACGTCAATTATAACCTTTCCATTTTCTTCTTCGGCAATAGTCTCCACTGCTTTCACAATAAGTTCAGAGAGGTAATCTTTTGCTTTTTCTGCTCCTTTACCTGTCATTGAAGTTGTTGCTACTTTAATTAGAAGTTCTTCATCATCCTTAGAAATTTCTTTAGATATATTTGTCAGTATTTCCTTTGCCTTTTCTGCAGCCAGACGATATCCACTTGCTATTATTGTTGGATGCACGTCCTGCTCGAGAAGGTCTTCTGCACGTTTCAGAAGCTCTCCGGCTATAACCACTGCAGTAGTTGTACCATCGCCAACCTCATCCTCCTGAGTCTTGGCGATTTCCACCACCATCTTTGCAGCAGGATGTTCAATATCCATCTCTTTAAGTATTGTAACCCCATCGTTTGTTACAACAACATCCCCTATACTGTCCACAAGCATCTTGTCCATTCCTCTTGGACCAAGTGTTGTCTTTACCGCCTCCGCTATAATCCTTGCAGCCAGTATATTTGTTCTCTGGGCATCCCTACCAGAAGTTCTTGTTGATTTATCTGAAATTACATATACGGGCTGTCCGCCTAATTGTGCAGCCATATTTATCTACCTCCTTTTTAGTTAAAGTTACTAATTGTAACTTTACAATGTAATATGTCTTTGAACTTCTATATAAGCTTTTCTGTATGTCATATTATATAGTATTTGATTAGACCAGTACCTCGAGTAACTCGTATAACTTCAGCAAATTTATTACAATGAAATTATGATTTTAATTATATAAACATATATAATACATAAAAAATCACATAAGTTTTATAAGTAAGGAGAAGTAACCATAGGATATGTTCAAAGAGGATGGAACTAGAAAAAAGTTTGTTGTACTTGTTATAATTTCAATTGCTCTGGTTGGCGTATTTGCCAGCGGTATTATTGGCAATATTTTTGGAGGCAATAGTGGTAAAACTGGAAATGCCTCTTTTAGTAACGTTAATAATATAAATGAGCCTCATTACAATCTCTCTGGTTTTATTTTAATAAGAAACAATGCAGTGAATGAAACAATTTATAACACTCTGGGAAGGCAGAGAATATACACCAATTCAACTGATATTTTTGTTGATTTCAATAATCCTCTGGCCAATAAAACTCTGGTTTTCAATATAACTCTCCTTAAAGTTGAAATGAATGGAACTGCAGCAAATGTGGCTAAAAATGGGGATTTGGTTACAATTGATTTCATAGGCATGCTTTCATCAGGCAAGGTTTTTGATACATCATTAAAGCAGGTGGCTGAGAATAAGAGCATACCCAAGGCAGATATGTTCAGGGAAAGGCTAAGCTATAAGCCTCTTAGCTTTGTATTGGGGTCCAAAAGGATAATAGAGGGTGTTGGAGATGCTGTAAATGGGATGAAGGTGAATCAGACAATTGAAGTTACTATTCCTCCGGATAAGGCATATGGCTACTACAATAAGAAGCTTTTGACAATAATACCCATTGAGGAGAAAATTCCAAGGGAAACTCTATTAAAACGCTATGTTGAGGTGCCTGTAAATCAGTTCTATCATGCAGCTAACCTTAAAGCAGGCGATATTTTCATGATTCCAGATACAAATATAAATGCCTCAGTTTTAAGTATAAACAACGATACAATGGCACTCGAACTTCTAATCAAAGCGGGTGATATTATCCATACAGGTCTGCCCTTTAACTCAACAGTTATTGCCGTATATCCGAAAGTTATAGAGATAGAATATAATGTCAAGGTTGGACAGGTGATTCATTTCAGAGGTCTACCCTGGAACAGCACGGTTATTGGTGTGAACTGAGGATTTCCTTCAGATATTCCCTCAGCTCATTGCCTGATTCGCTCTCCAGGGCAAGTTCTATACTGCTCTTCATCCAGGATGATTTGTTGCCTATGTCATAGACTTTTCCACTGAATTTGAAGCCAATAACTTTCTCTTCAGACTCTATTAACCTCTTAATGGCATCGGTAAGCTGAATCTCTCCGTCCTTGCCTTTCTCTCCCTTTTCAAGAATATCAAAAATTCTGCTGCTGAGAATATATCTTCCGACAATAGCCAGGTTTGATGGAGCTTCCCTGGCTTCTGGTTTCTCCACCAGGTCTTCTATCATGAATGTACCATTTTCAAGTTCTCTGCCTTTTTTCACAACACCATACTTAACAACGTCCTGAGGCTCAATTTCCTGGAGTGCTATAACACTGGCCCTGTACTTTTCGTGGATTTTAAGGATTTTAGACAGGCAGGATGGTCTTGTTATGACATCACCTAAAAGTACAGCAAAGTAGCTGTTGCCAACAAAATCTTTTGCCTGGAGAATAGCATGTCCCAGACCCAGAGCTTCCTTCTGGCGTACATAGTTTATATTTGCAAGTTCACTTATCCTGCTTATTTCCTCGAGGACATCGGACTTACCTGCTTTTTCAAGATAAACCTCCAGTTCGGGATTTCTGTCAAAATGGTCTTCAATAGCTCTCTTACCTCTTCCTGTAACCATAAGAATATTCTTCAAACTTGAGCCAAGAGCTTCTTCCACAACATACTGTATCGTAGGTTTGTCAAAAACAGGGAGCATCTCCTTGGGCTGAGCCTTTGTTATTGGAAGAAATCTCGTGCCATGTCCAGCTGCAGGTATAACAGCCTTTAGTGATTCCCCCCTGCCCTCGTAAACCTCGAAGACAGCAATAAATTCGAGATTCTCTTTACCTATGTTGAAAACCCTGTGAAAAGTCCCCTTGGGTACAGTGAAAATATCACCTGCTTCAGCCGTGTATTTCTTGTTTCCGAGTAGAATCTCACCCTTACCTGAGATAAAGTGATAAATCTCCTCTGCATTCTCATGCTCGTGTCCTGTGGTTGATTTTTCAGTATGCAGCACAGTGAGAGATAATACAAGATCACTCATCTTTATATCATAAACTTCATAGCGTTCATCTTTCTTAACAAGCCTGCCGTTCTTTTTAAGCTCATCTACCCTCAGCTTCAATGCTTTCATAAAAGTCCTCCTCATTATTATATATGTATTCTATTTTGATATAAATTTTATGCACTTACTTCCATAGGGGCCTGCCTCCTGGCCTTCAATAACAACAAAGTGACATATTTTTATTCTCTTACCACACCTTTTACAGTTTGCAGAACATTCTCTCTTCACAATATTAAAGCTGAAAGGCTCTCTGGTCAAGATGAATATCCTGTTATTCTCCCTTTTTATTATTCCTCTGTTCTCTCCGAGAGCCAGAGTCTGAGACGCAACCTCGCTGAGCTTTGAAACACTCCTTATAATATCCATGGCTTCCCTGACACTCAGTTCATGTTCTGCAAGAGATAGGAGTCGGAGAGCCAGTTCTACTTTCTCCTGAATCACCTTCTCCTTAATCATACTAAAATTTATATTCGCATAGATTATAATACTTCCCCATCAAAAATATCAAGAGAGGATTATGATGATCAAACAGGTACCGAAGAGTATGAACTTCAGAAAGTTAGAGGAGAATATACAGAAATGGTGGGAAGAGAACGGGATTTATGAAAAGGCCAAGGAGGAGTTTGAGGAAGGGCAGAAATATTATTTTCTTGATGGCCCACCCTATGCCAGCGGTGCAATACACCTGGGTACTGCCTGGAATAAAATAATGAAGGACTCGATTCTTCGCTACCTTTCAATGAACGGATATAATGTCAGAAGGCAGCCTGGCTGGGACTGTCATGGTTTACCAATAGAGGTAAAAGTAGAGAAGGAGCTTGGAATAAAGAATAAAAAGGAGATTGATGGTGATGTGGAAGGTTTTATAGATGCCTGCAGGGACTGGGCTGTAAAGCATGTCGATATAATGACAGAACAGTTTAAGAAACTGGGTGTCTGGATGGACTGGGATAAACCCTATATGACTTTAAATGACGATTATATAGAGTCTGCCTGGTGGACAATAAAACAGGCTCATGAGAAGGGTATGTTAACAAGAGACCTCAGAGTGGTGAACTGGTGTCCCAGATGTCAGACAGCTCTTGCCGATGCAGAACTGGAGTACTCTGATAGAACAGACCCCAGTATATATGTGAAATTTCCAGTTCTGGGAAAAGAGAATGAATACCTTCTGATATGGACTACAACACCCTGGACCATTATTGCCAATCTTGCTGTGATGGTACACCCTGAGTTTGATTATGCAAGGGTTAAAACTCCCGGGGGTGTGTTAATCTTAGCCAGAGAGCTTGTTCCTATGTTAAAGGATAAATTTGGGATTGAATATGAAATTCTCGAAACCTTTAAAGGTAATGAGATTGAAGGGCTGAGATACGAAAATCCTCTTAAGGATTATATAAATATTGATGCACCCGAAAAAGCCTATAGGGTTATTCTTACTGACTTTGTTGTTCTGGGCGAGGGCACAGGCTGTGTGCACTCTGCTCCCGGGCACGGTCCTGAGGATTTTGAAGCCTGCAAGAGCTATGGAATACCTGCTATATGTCCTGTGGATGAAGAAGGTAAGTTCACTCATGAGGCTGGGAAATATGCAGGCATGAAGACAAAGGTAGATGATAAGGTTATAATAAGAGACCTGAGTAAAAAAGGTGCCCTTCTTAAGGCTGAGCACATAACCCACCGCTATGGACATTGCTGGCGCTGCAATTCGCCTATAATATACCGGGCTACTGAGCAGTGGTTTATTCGGGTTACAAAGCTCAGAGAGAAGATGCTGGAGGAGCTGGAAAAGGTTGAATGGGTACCTGACTGGGCAGGTTCTGCAAGATTTAAAGACTGGATAGAGAATGCAAGGGACTGGACAATATCCAGGCAGCGTTACTGGGGCATACCTCTTCCTGTCTGGGTATGTGAAAAATGTGGTGATATAAGGGTTATAGGCACAAGAGAGGAGCTTGATGAGAATATAAAAGAACTTCACAGACCCTATGTTGACAGAGTTAAGCTGAAGTGCAGTTGCGGTGGCGAGATGGAGAGAGTTAAAGATGTCCTGGATGTATGGTTTGACTCTGGCATTGCTGCCTGGGCTTCTCTTGGTTACCCCGGTAGAAAGGATGAGTTTGAGAAATGGTATCCTGCAGAATTTATAACAGAAGGGCATGACCAGACAAGAGGCTGGTTCTATTCCCAGCTTGGGTGTGGTCTGCTTGCCTTCAATGAAGTTCCCTACAGGAGAGTTCTTATGCATGGTTTCACTCTGGATGAGAAGGGTGAAAAAATGAGCAAGAGCATTGGCAATGTTGTTTCTCCAGAAGAGGTTGCAGCTAAACACAGTGTGGATATTCTCAGGTTCTATGTGCTATGGTCAAATAAACCCTGGGATGACCTGAAGTTCAACTGGGAAGAGGTGAATGTTATATCAAAGATGTTCAATATCCTGTGGAATGCCTTTGTTTTTTCTACATCCTATATGAGTATAGATAGTTTTGACCCTGCAGAGGTTTCTGATAAAGTGGAAGATTACCTCAGGGATGAGGATAGATGGATTCTCTCGAGACTTCAGAGCACAATAGCTGAAGTTAAAAATGGCTTTGAAACTCTTCATCTGTACAGGGCGACAAGAGCACTGTACAACTTTATAGTTGAGGACATTAGCAGATGGTATATACCTCTTATGAGACCAAGAAGCTGGGATGAGAAGGAGAGTATGGACAAGATAGCTGCCTACTCTGTGTTATACCGTGTTTTTTACAGCCTGTCAAAAACTATAGCACCTGTAACACCGCATTTAGCTGAGGAGATATACAGGAGCCTTGACGGAAGTAGGGTAAGTGTGCATATGGAGAAGTTTCCTCTGTCTGATGAAAAATATCTTGATAAAGCTCTTGAGGAGAATATGGAGATTACAAGGAAGCTTATAGAAGCTTCCAATTCTGCAAGAGACAGGGCAAAGCTCAAGCGTAGATGGCCTGCCAGAAGGCTCATAGTATACCCAAAGGATGAGAAAACTCTTAATGCTATCAATACTTTTGAATCACTTATAAAAGCTCAGGCAAATACTCTTGAACTTGAAATAAAAAATCCTGAGGAAAGTTTTAGAGAAGCAAGGCTCAAGGCGAAACCCAACTTCTCAACTATGGGGCCAGAGTTCAGGGCTCTATCAAGTAAAGTGGCTGATTTCATTGAAAAAAGCCCACCTGAGAAACTCAGGGAAATAATTGAGGAAGGTAAAGAGGTTGAAATTGATGGCGAGAAAATGAGGTTGAATAAGGAGCACGTAATCTTTGAAGAAATTCTTCCTGAAAATCTCTTCAGTGCGGATTTTGACTCCGGAGTTGTTCTTCTTGATGCAGAGAGGATAGAGGAAGTCAAAAGGATAGGCTATGCAAGAGAGATTGTAAGAAGGATACAGGAAATGAGAAAGGAGCTGCAGCTTAATATTGAGGCATTCATAGCTACAGAAATTGAGACTGATGGTGAGATTCTCAGATATGCAGAAGATAAAGAGGAGTACATAAAAAGAGAAACAAGGTCAAGGACCCTTGCTCTAGGTAAATCAGATGAGCAGGGATATGTGAAGGAATGGAATATCGCTGGGCACAGCGTAAGGATTTCAATAAAACCGCTGGAAGGAATATAATGGAAAAGAAGAAAAAAACTCATAAGAGAAGTAGAGCTAAACTCTGGGCACTAATAGGTGTAGGTTTCATGGTTCTATCGACTATAGCCTATGCTGTTATCTCCAATCCCACTACAGGAGAGCAGAAGCAGAACAGCTATCAGCAGTTTATTTATTCGAATTATACAACAAAAGACCTTCAGGCTATGGAGAAGAATCTTCAGAATAGCTATGTAAATGGTGGTATTAGTCTTAATGAATACAAGCAGAGGGAGGAAAATCTTCAGAAAGCTATGGAGATTTTAAAGTCCAGAGAACAGAAGCCAGGGAAATAGAGTTTTAAAATGAAGATTGTAATATCAGGTAAAGGTGGTGCTGGAAAAACAACAATCTCAGGCACTCTGGCGAGAATTTTTGCCGATAGAGGTTATAAGGTTATTGCTGTTGACTCAGACCCGAGTATGAACCTTCATACAAGTGTGGGTATGGATAATCCAGAACCAATAAGCGGTCTCAAAGATTTGATAAACGAGAGGGCTGTTATAGCACCCGGGATGTACAATCTCAGCCCTAAGGTGGACGATATTCCTGAGCATTTTTCTTCGAGGCGCGGTAATCTCAAACTTCTGGTTATGGGAACTGTTGAAGAGGGTGGGCAGGGATGCATCTGCCCGGAGACAACATTTCTTAGAGCTCTTCTCAGACATCTTGTCCTTAAGAGAGATGAACTTCTCATACTTGATACTGAAGCTGGAGTCGAGCATCTTGGCAGGAAGGTGGCAGAGAACTTTGACCTCATGCTTATAGTTGTTGAGCCAAGTATAAAGTCAGTAGAAACAGCCAAACATATCTATAAACTTTCAAAGGACATAGGTGTGAAGAGAATTTATGCTGTGGCGAATAAGATTTCAGGTGAGAAGCAAAAAGAGTTTTTGAAAGAAAGGCTGGAAATCGAGTTTTTCGAATTCATACCCTTTGATGAAAAAGTTATTCAGGGGGACATGGAAGATATCCCCCTTGTAGACATGAAAAATTCCAGAGCGCTTAAAAAGATAATAAGAACAGCAGAAAGGATAGAGAAGGTTATAGGCTAATTACATCCATTACCTTTTTCCACTTGTTACCTTCTATCTGCATTACCCATACCCTTTTAAGCTTTGAATTTTTCTGAGATTTACATTCTTCAGCCCACTTTAAGACATCCTCCCTGGTAGGCATTTTGTCAGTCTTTTTTATTGTAACAAAGCGTTTAGCTTCAACACCCTGCATTTCACGCCCTCGGATTTTAACATTTCTACCAAGATATTCCAGCCCATTTACATAATACATACCCTTTACCTCCTGAAAAGTCTCTAAGTCTCTGTTTCTGGTGTTATAGTCTCTGGTTCTGGTGCTATAAAAACCTTTTGGTATCTGCGGTCTTGGCACCAGTTGAAATGGCAGTAATGAAATACTATAGGTCAGTTTTTGTATTCACTCACTGCTCTCAATCCTGTAGAGATATGCATTTCCATTTCTTGATGTTATTCCGAGGTAGTTGCCATTGAAATCAACAGCAGTGGGTTCTTTAACTGGAATTGTGAGTAAGAGCTTACCCTCTCTGGAGAGTATATAAACATGTCCGTCCCATGATGCTACACCCACAAGCCCGTCTCTGGATATAGCAATATCACTGGTGGAAAAGTTTGTCCTGAATCTCCAGAGGAACTTTCCATCCTCAGAATAAAGCACAGCCTTTGAGTCTTGAGATGCAGCTCCCACCATACTGAGATTTTCCTCAAGGGCACAGCCATATAGATAACCTTTTCTGCCCTGAAAACGTTTCCACAGTAGCTTTCCTTGATTTGAAAGAAGATAGAGGTTGGAGTCATCCCCAGCCACAGCTATAGCTTTACTTCCAGCCTCAATATCAGACACACCCCAGGCACTTTTACTTATATTGAATTCCCAGAGCTCTTTACCTGAAAGAGAAAGAGCGATTACCTTTCCGGAAACCTCGCCTATAATTATATTATCGCCCTGAAAAGCCAGTGCCATGACCTCAGAGTTTATATTCTTCTTCCACATAAGTTCGGGTTTTTCTCCAAGGGAGTATAGGTAAAGAGTGGTGGTGGGGTATACAAAACTTGAACCAAGAAGAAGGTTCTTCTTTTGGAGGAGAGCAACTGCTTCACCATTTCCTGCTGTTTTCAACCTGTGGAGAAGCTTTCCATCGATATTCAGGATATAAAAGTTGTTATCAAGAGAAGCCAGAGCCACTATATTATTCCCTATATCAATATCGGAGACCGGCTCTATAGTTGAAAAGTTCCAGAGTAGAGACACTTTAAGCCTTTTCAAATGTGCTTTTGCTTTTTTAACAGATGCAACATGAGGTATAGCAGGTTCGGATTTATTCTTTTCAATCTGATTGGGAACCTGTACAATATCTATTTTTTTCTTTCCAACCTTATTTACATGAATGGCAGTACAGCCTGATACAAGAATTAAGAAGAGGATAATGATATATCTAACTCTGTAATCTTTCATGATAATCTGGGCAAGGAGACCAACCATTTCAATGGTTGGAGGAATTGCCCTACCTCCATTTTAAAATTATAGTAATAATTTTTAATCCAATCCAAA
>VAOY01008304.1_pt1 | contig 16298 bp, 21 predicted proteins | sample 3393881 | NCBI WGS metagenome assembly VAOY01 (sample SAMN08290430, study PRJNA428436) | hydrothermal vent metagenome | isolation source: Deep-sea hydrothermal vent chimney | place: Indian Ocean: Southwest Indian Ridge
AGGAGGAGCCCCTGGTGTGTTCTTAAACTCTACCAATAACTTCTGCATTCTTCAATGCCTCCTAATCAACCAATTGCTCTTATCCCTCACGAGACAAGCCCCTTCCGAAAGGGAGGGGTGATTGACTTTCAGCTTTTCGATATGGATATCCTCTGAATACACATTGTATGAATCCGCAGCAATCACTATGTTCATTTTAAATCACTTTTAAAACAATATTAATTTAATTACCTATCTATATATTGTTTATCCAGATAATTTAATAAATAACTCCACAAATAATCCAAAATAAATACAAAGTGAACTCAAAAAAACACTAAAGTCTTTCCAAACATTTTTAAAGAATGAGTTATCTTGTTGTTATATAGATAAATATCAGAAGAGAGATTGTCTCAAAGATGTCTGCAATAAGCATATAAGGACCGACGACATTCGATGTTTTAACACCAAAAATAAAGACCTTTATTATGGGTGCTGAAAAAAAAGTCTTGAAGAAGAGAGCCAGAGCAAATAGAAGGAAACCGAGAGTAAAGGTTGACTTAACCTCCCTATAGCGCTTAAAAAAGAAGTACACTAATACGGTTAGAATAGTCAGGTTAATTACACCAAATATAAACCTTGCAGTGAGAATTATATTTTCCATATTCTTTCAAATAACATTTATTACAGATGAACAATAAAAATCTTTTGTTAATATTTATAAATCCGGTCGTGACAGGTAGTTGAATATGGATAAAAAACTTCTATGGTGGATTTTCGGAGTTACAAAAGGTGGCGTTGTAAGAGCAAAGATAGTCAGGTTACTTTATGATAGACCGAGAAACGCAAATCAGCTGGCTAAAAAGCTCAAACTTGATTATACTACAGTTAGATATCATCTTAACATTCTTCTCAAACATGGAATAGTTGAGGCATCTGAACACACATATATTGTTATGTATTTTCCAAGTGACATAATGGTTGAACACTGGGATGAGTTTGTGAAAATATACGAGAGTGTTGTTAATGACTGATTTTATCTCTTATATTTTCACTTTATGGAATATAACCCTCGGGGAAAAGTATCACAGGAATGGTGGAATAGGAGGCCACGTCTCTTGAAACAGAGCCAAGAATAAGCCTGGAAAGTCCGGATTTTCCTTTTGTACCCATAAATATAATGTCCACTTTGTTTTTTCTGCCAAATTCAATTATTGCTTCGGCAATATTCCCATGGTGTATCTCAATTACCTCTGCCTTTATCTCCTCTGAGACATTTTTAACAATATTCTCTGCAGATTCGAGGATTATATGATGTTCATAAATCTCTTTTTTTTCAATTTCCTCATCGGAAGTTTTATTCACATAAATTATTATTATCTTTTTAAACCTGTAAATCTCTCTTCTCTTTTTTATCTCATAAAGTGATTTCAGGGATTCTGCAGAGCCATCAACTGGAACAAGGCAGGTTTCAAATTTCTTCTTCTCTCTGTTAACAAGCATAACCGGTTTTTCTATTCTGCTCAGAGCTCTTTCCACAACACTGCCCAGCTTTTCCCTTGGGCTGAATACTCTTGAACGCATTACAATAAGGTCATAATCTCTGGATTCCCCGGCTATAACCTCATCGGGTATACCTTCAAGGAGTTCTGTTTTGATTGAAATCCCGCAGTTTCCTGCTACCTTCTGCGCTTCTTCAAGAATCTCCTCTCCCCTCTCCTTAAGATATTCTCTCATACTTTCGGGCTCAGTTAAAAAGCTTCTTTTAATGGGTGTTGTATCTATTATATGAAGAAAGACAAGGTCAGAGGCAGTATGACAGGCGAAATGCAGGCTTGTTTGTATAACCGGGTTTCTGTGAGCCAGTTTAAGAGGTACAAGTATCTTCATATCAATCACCTAAATTATGAAGGTTCTAGCATATAGAATAACTCCAGATGTTATCACCGTAATAAATGTTATTGGTACTCCATATTTTAAAAACTCTTTGAAGGAAATTGGATATCCCATTTTTTCGCTTATTCCAGCTACAACTACATTGGCTGAAGCGCCAATCAGTGTTCCGTTTCCTCCAAGACATGCACCAAGGCCAAGTGCCCACCAGAGAGGATTGCTCCCGACCTGGGTTATCTGAGCAGCTATCATAGGGTCAGCACTCATACTGTGAACCACCGGAACCATAGTTGCGGTGAATGGTATATTATCCACTATAGAACTTGCTATAGCTGAAGTGAAGAGAATAACAAACATTGCAATAGCAAGGTTACCCCCTGTTATACTAACTGCGGCTCTGGCACCCATATCCAGCAGACCTGCCACATCAAGCCCCTTTACTATTATAAAGAGGCCAACAAAGAATAGAAGAACACTCCACTCAACCTGGTTGAGTACATTATCTATATGTTTTGCACTCACAAGGAGGAGAAGGACTGCTCCAGAAATAGCTACTGTTGCAGGTTCCAGGTGTAACTGTGAGTGAAGGAAAAATAGCACAATTACAAGGAAGAGAACAGATAGAGATTTTTTCAGGAGAGTATAATCTTTAATTTCATCCCATTCGTTTATCTGCAAAATCTTTTCTATATTCTTTGGTTTTTGTGAAAGGTCTTTTCTGAATGCAAATTTCAGAAAGACAAGAGTAATCAGTAATGCTACTACTATCGGAGGGCCCATATTTATAATAAATTCATTAAAGCTCAGGCCTGCACCGCTGCCTATAATTATATTTGGAGGGTCTCCAATGAGAGTTGATGCTCCGCCGACATTGGATGTGATAACTTCCGCTATAAGGAAGGGAACAGGTTTGAGCTTCAGACTTTTGGTTATACTTATAGTTACAGGAGCTATGAGCAGAACAGTTGTTACATTATCCAGAAATGCAGAGAGGATAGCTGTTATAATTGAAAAGAGTAGCATTATTTTCCAGGGGTCGCCGTTGGAAATTTTTGCAGCTTTTATTGCAAGAAACTCAAAGACACCTGTTTCTTTAAGTATTCCGACTATAACCATCATTCCAAAGAGAAGACCTATGGTATTCCAGTCCACAGCTTCAGCCATAAAGTGTATTTCGCTGGGGAATTCTTCTTTTGGAATAAGCCCGAAATATCTGCCAAAGAGCAGTAAAATAGAAGCTCCACCAAGAGCAGCTACGGTTCTATGCACCTTTTCTGTAATTATCAGGGCATATGAAACAACAGCAACCACAATTGCAAAGAGCAGTGAAGTTTCCGTTCTTATCACCTCTGTAAATGGGATTTACTTGCCAGAATCTCATATAGCAATAAAGTAAGTTCCCCTCCTCTGGTAAAATATAACTCAGGCACCCATTACCCTGGCAACAATAAGTTCGGCTGCCTTATCAATTTTCTTCTCTGCATCTTCTCTGAGCTTCTTCGCTTTTTCTTCTCCTTCCACTTCCATAATTTTTGCTGCTTTTTCTCCTTCTTTAATTGCCTTGAGGACAATAGCTGAACCATCTTTTTTTGCTTTGAGTTCTGCATCTCTCTTGATTGTCTCAGCTTCCTTTCTGGCATCTTCCAGGAGTTGCTCTGCCTCTTTCTCTGCCTCTTTTATTCTGACTTCAGCTTCTTTCTCTGCCTCTTTTATTGTTGAAATAGCCTCAACTATCATAAAACCACCTCATTGATTTTTAATATAAAACTCTCTTTTTCTCTTATATTAGGTAAATGCTGGTAGAGGATTATTTAATATTTTCGTTCACCTGAATAGCTTATCCTCTTTTCCTGCTCTGGCAAAAAGGTCTTCTGCCTGCTCTTCGGCAAACTTCATTACTCTCTTCTCGTCCAGAGTTCTGAGCTCTCCGTCAAGCATGAGAATATCTCCGCCGACTATTGTGGTGGAGACATCACATCCTCTTGCGGAGTAAACCAGATGAGAAACCGGGTTGCTGAGAGGCTTCAGATTTGGTTTCTGAAAGTCCACAATAATTATATCAGCTCTCTTGCCTATTTCAAGGGACCCAATCTCCTTCTCGAGACCAAGAGCTCTGGCAGCATTTATGGTTGCCATCTCCAGAGCGGTGTAGGCTTTGAGAACAGAGGGGTCACCACTGGCAATCTTGTGAAGGAGGGCAGATATCTTGATTTCTTCAAACATGTCCAGGTTGTTATTGCTGGCGCAGCCATCAGTACCCAGAGCCACATTTATACCTCTTCTGATGTACTCGGGCACAGGTGCTATGCCAGATGCAAGTTTCATATTACTTACCGGGTTATGGGCAATGCTCACTCCCCGCATTTTTATTAAATCCATCTCAGCCTGGTTTACATGCACACCATGGGCGGCAAGAACATTCTCGCCAAGAAAGCCAATTTTTTCGAGATATTCAAATGGTCTCAGGCCATGGGTATCAAGGGAATTTTTTACTTCTTTGCCTGTTTCCGAGACATGGATATGAAGCCCTGTGTTATGCTCTTCTGCAAGAACTTTTGCCTGAATAAGAAGCCTCTCTGAACATGTATAGGGAGAATGAGGCCCAACAAAAACTATAATCTTTGAGTCCCTCTCAATACCATTATATCTTTTGAGTCCTTCTTTCGCCTTTCCCAGAAGCTTTTCGCCCTGCTCCTCTCCAGCTACGTCAAGCAATGGAAATGATAGCACTCCCCTTATCCCGGCTTCTCCTACGCTCTTGGCGACTTCGTCAAGGTAATAGTACATATCATTAAAGGTTGTGGTGCCCGAACGTATCATCTCCAGGCAGCCGAGAAGGGAGCCTGCATATACATGTTTTGCTTCCAGCTGTGCCTCTACAGGCCATATTTCCTGGGTAAGCCATTCCATCAGGGGAAGGTCATCGGCACTTCCTCTGAATAGTGTCATTGCAAGATGAGTATGAGCATTTATAAGACCCGGGAGTACAACACTGCCCTCTGCAGAAATCTCAAAGTCAGCCTCACCCTTTATCTTCTCAGAAATCTCAACAATCCTTCCTCCTTCTATTCCCAGGGAAAAGTTTTTTAATATCCTATGCCTATCATCCATTGTTACAAGGATTGCATTTCTGATAATAATATCCATAAACACACCTCGAGGTTTTCTTATGATTAAGTTAGCTATTCCCAATAAAGGGAGACTCCACGAGCCAGCAATGCAGCTTCTCGCTCAGGCTGGATTTAAACCTGTAAACACTGGTGAGCGAAAGCTTTTTGCAAGCACTCTTGATCCCGAAATCATGGTTTTATTTCTTCGTGCGAGGGATATTCCTGAATTTGTCAATACCGGTGCCGCAGACCTTGGTGTTACTGGTTATGATATTATCATGGAGAACAATTATGATGTGGAAGTACTTATTGATTTAAATTTCGGTAAAGCAAAACTTGCTGTGGCTGCGCCTCAGGGCAGGTATAGAAATATTGAAGATATTAGAGAAGGGGCAAGGGTAGCAACTGAGTTTTCAAATCTGACAGAGAGATTTTTTGCTTCCATAGGGAAGAAGATAGAGATTGTAAAGGTTTCGGGAGCAACGGAAATTGCTCCTCAGATTGGCGTTGCAGAATTTATTGTTGACCTTGTAGGTACAGGTACAACTCTGAGGATGAATAATCTTGAAGTTCTCGATGTTGTGCTTGAGACCTCTGCTCACTTAATTGGAAATAGAAAGTCTATTGAGAAGAACAGAGAGAAAATCGATGAGGTAGTTCTTGCCTTTAAGAGTGTTCTCAAGGCAAAGAAGAAGAAACTTCTTATGATGAATGTTCCCAGGGAGTCTCTTGAAGAGTTGAAAAAAGTCATACCAGGGATGGCGGGACCTACCATTTCTGAGGTTATCTCGGATGAACCCATGGTGGCTGTTAATGTTGTTGTGGATGAGGAGCAGGTTTATAAGATGGTTTCAAGAGTTAAAAGTATCGGAGCAAGGGATATTCTTGTTATAGACATTGAGAGAATTATTGAGTGATTTTATGGGTTTTCTTGTAATTCCCGCTCTTGATTTAAAGGACAGGAAGTGTGTTCAGCTTCGTGGTGGTGACCCTGAAAAAAAGCTTGTGGAACTTGACGAACCTCTGGAGATAGCAAAGAAATGGGAAAGGCTTGGGGCTGAGAGGTTACATCTCATAGACCTCGATGGAGCTATTGAAGAAAACAGGGTTAATGAGGATATTGTGATAGAAATAATTGAAAAACTAAGAATTCCTATGCAGTATGGGGGAGGTATGAGATGCTTTGAGGACGCTTCAAAGTTTCTAAATTTAGGGGCAGAGAAGGTGATTCTGGGCACTATTGCCATTAGGAAGCCTGAGGTGTTGAGAAATCTTGAGGAGATGTATGGCAGGGAAAGGATTATAGTTGCTCTTGATTCGAGAGAGGGTTATGTGGTTATAAAGGGCTGGAAGGAGAGAACAGGTGTGAAGGCGGAGGAGCTGGCAGAGAATTTTAAAGAATTTGCTTCTGAATTTCTTTTCACCAATGTGGATGTTGAGGGAAGGCTTGGAGGTATAGACGAGGAGATAATTAAAAAGGTTGTGAAAGCCACAGACGGGGCGGTTATTGTCTCCGGGGGTGTATCAACCATTGAGGATATCAGGAAAGTAAAGACTCTGGGGGCAAAAGGTGTTGTGATAGGCTCGGCTCTATACACTGGAAAGATAGACTTTAAAGAGGCACTGAAGCTTTAGAATACACCTGCAATTCTGGTACCGCATTTCTTGCATTTTCCATTCTCAAAGTCTTTGATTTCAACACTGAAACCGATTCTCTTAATAAGAGGGGTACCACAGCCCGGGCAGTAAGTATTTTCACCCTCAAGCCCTGGTACATTACCTGTATATACATGCTTTAACCCTTCTTCAAGACCAATCTTTCTTGCGTTTACCAGGCTTTCGGGCGTGGTTGACTCGACATTTAAAAGTTTGTATTCAGGACGAAATCCAGTTACATGCCATGGAATATTTTCATCCACATCTTTTAGAAATCTGGCTATTGGTCTTACATCCTTATCATTATAGCCCGGGATTAAAAGTGTGGTCACCTCAATCCAGATTCCAAGTTCAATGTAGAGTTTGATGTTATCCAGCACAGGTTTGAGTTTTGCACCACATACCTCTCTGTAAAATTCCTCTGTAAAACCCTTGAGGTCTATATTTGCTGCATCCAGATAAGGTGAGATTTCTCTCAATGCGTCTTCACCGGTATAGCCATTGGTTACAAAGATATTCTTTATCCCCTCCTTATTTGCAAGCTTTGCTGTGTCATAGGCATACTCATAGAATATTGTTGGCTCCGTGTAGGTATATGATATACTCTCGCACCTGTATTTTCTGGCAAGCTCAACAATTTCTTCCGGGCCCAGATTTATACCCGGGATTTCTTTTTTTTCATGCGGCAATTGTGATATCTCCCAGTTCTGGCAGTGCAGACAGCGGAAATTACAGCCAGCAGTTGCAAAGGAGAATGAAGTACTTCCAGGAAGAAAATGAAAGAGAGGCTTCTTTTCGATAGGGTCAACATGGTAGGAAATAGCTTTGCCATATACTAGAGAGTAGAGCTTTCCATCTCTATTTTCCCTGACACCACATATCCCACGCTTATTCTTAGCAATTCTACATTCATGCCTGCAGAGGTGACACTTCACGTCACCATTTGTGGGGGAATAAAACATTGCCTCCCTCATAAGTATTAATATTACCTTCATAGAATAAATAACTATTGAGGGAAAGATATGATTCTCTTCAGAGAAGTTAGTAAGAACTTCGGGAAGCTTGAGGCTCTCAAGGATTTCAACCTGAACATTTCTGATGGAGAGCTATTTGCTCTGGTCGGGCCAAACGGTGCTGGAAAAACAACTACTCTAAGAATACTGATGGGTGCTCTCAGGCCAAGCAGCGGTGAGGTCTTTGTGAAGGGAAAAAGCCTTCTGAGGGAGCCTATTGAGGCAAAAAGAATTATGGGTTATCTGCCCGAGGAGCCCAATCTCTATGAGAGGATGACTCCAAGGGAATACTTAAGATTTTTTTCTGACCTGTATGGTGCCGGTCGTGAGAGAATAGATTATCTACTGGAACAGATGGGCATGATAGAAAAGGCGGATATTAAAATCTCTACCTTTTCGAAGGGTATGAGGCAGCGTATTGCGATATCAAGGACTCTTCTCCATGACCCCGAGATTATTGTTCTTGATGAACCAACCATGGGCCTTGACCCAATAACAGCAAGGGAACTCAGGGAGTTTATAGCAGAGCAGAAAGGAAGGAAGACTGTGCTTCTCTGCACACACTATCTTTTTGAGGCAGAACTTCTGGCTGACAGAATTGGAATACTGAATAATGGCAGGCTGGTTGCTATTGGCACTCCTGATGAACTAAGAAAGGAGAGCGGAAAGGATAATCTTGAGGATGTATTTTTCTACTTTGTAAGGGGTGGCTCATGAAGTCTATTGTAATAGCCAGGAGGGAGATTCTCGATATACTTAAGAATAGAAAGCTTATGCTGGCATTTTTATTTCAGACTATTGCCGTACTGGCACTTCTTCCGGCCTTTTCAAGTCTTCTTTCTCATGGGAACATGGCCCTGCCCATGCCTTCTCTTGTCGGTTTTGTTCATCTTGCTGTTGTGGACCATACAGGAGGAGAGATTTCTGGCATTTTGGGTAGAGATGACAGGTTGAGTATAACCCTTCTTAACTCGCCTGAAGAAATAGGAGGAGGTTTTTCCGGTCTGCTGGTGGCTAAAAAAGAGGGAGGAAAATTCTTCGTGACTCTGTATCTGGGTAAGAATGTAAAGGCCAGGCTACTTGAGAATATTGTGAAGGAGGATATGGGCTCCCTGAAGTCTGAAATTATTAATAAAAAGCTTAAAGCTTTGAATCTTGGCTATAAATCTCAGATTGAAATAAAACGGACGTTTTTAACGAAAACAGTGGTGCAGAAAGGGAAGAAAAAATACTCAAGTTTTTTTCTTGCATACCTTGTGCCTCTGGTGCTTTTTTTTCCGTTGTTCTTCTCAGGCAGCTTAGTTATGGATTCTTTTGTAGGTGAGAAAGATAGAAAAACTATTGAACCTCTTGTTTCATCCCCTATTCCAAGAAGGGATATTGTAAGAGGAAAATTTCTCGGTATATGGCTTGTCCTCTTTTCCCTGGCATGCATATGGTTTGTACTCATGAAGCTTCTCTCAATCCCGATAGCCAGTTCTCCTGCATCACTTTTCCTTCTTGCAGCCCTCCTTGCCCTGGTTATTGCAATTGCAATCCTTCAGGCAATGCTTTCAGAGAATATAAAGGAGGCCAATATTTCAATGATGGTCTTCTATATCTTTCTTTTTATATCAATTATACTAATCCTCAGTCTTGGTTTTTTTATTCCCTCTAAAATTTTTGAGTTTATTCCATTCAGTCTTTTTGCCATGGTGATTTCAGGAGGCAGTTTTTCGTTATATGCTTTTGTTGTGTCTTCCTTTCTCACTCTGGCTGGCGCAGCTATTGTTCTCGGAATTGATGAGAGGTTAATATACAGGGACGATATCGTTTTTGGAGGGAGAGCCAGTATATTAACTCTCGCATCCGAAGCAATGGATAGATACTTTTCATTTTTTGAGAACAGGAGGATTGGCGGCTCTATCCTCTTTATCATTCTTCTGGCTCCTGTCTCTTTTTCATTGGCAGTAATACTTGAGATTATTTCAGGCTTTATTATCTTCTTTCTTTTTGGGTTTTCGTGGCTGGCTATAGTTTTTTCTATATTTCTCTTTGCCTTCTTTGAAGAAGCTCTCAAACCTCTTGCTCTCTATCCAATGAAATTGAGGGGCTGGCTTGACTACAGGAGTTCTCTTCTTGCAGGTGCTCTGGCTGGAGCTATGTTCTTTTCAGTTGAAACTCTTGCTATGGGTTACCTTTTGAAGCTTAATATTCCTGGAAGCATATACGCCTTAATTGTTCTCAGGGTATTTACCACCATGATTATGCATTTCTCCACAGGAGGTGCAGGAGGGATATGGGTTTACTCTGGAAAGTTCCGATATCTGGCTCTTGCTGTATTCATCCATGCTTTCTTTAACATTGCTGTTCTGGGGGCGTCTCTTTGAGGGCTTCAATAGCTTTAGCAAGAAAGGAGCTGAATGAACTTGCCAGAGAGAAGGTTTATATTGTTGCTTTTTTTGTACAGCTTCTCCTTGTTGTTGCAATTATTTTTGTTGCCTTCCTTTATACTTCTGTCTCAAATCCTGAAGTGATGCAGGGATATATGTCTCATCAGAATGTCAGGGTCGGAGTTTATGGCCCGTCAATTGAAATTGCAGGGCTTAAGGTGATTCCTCTTGAGAAAGCAAACATTTCCCTGAAAGCTCTTAATCTTGTGGCTGTACTTTACCTTCCAGAGAATTTTGAGAAAAGGCTGGAAAAGGGCGAGAAGGTAAAGGTGACACTCCTGCTGGATAATACAAATGTGCTATCTGGCTATGCTGATGCCAGAATCTCTGAGGCTTTAAAGGCTATTGATAGAAATATAAAGCTGAAAAGGGCTAAGGAGCTCGGGGTTAGCAGGCAGGAGCTTTCTTCTCCGGTTGTGTTTGAGGTTAAAGGTGCTTCTGGTTCAGGAAGGTACCCGGCTGAATTCATCCAGTTAATGTATGGTATTTTAATACCCTTTATTCTGCTCTTACCAACTTTCGTTGCCAGCAATATGACAACCGATTTGATTGTGGGCGAGAAGGAGAGGAGAACCTATGAACTCTTAGTAGCAGCTCCAATATCAAAGAGAGAGATTATTATTGGCAAAGCCATGCCTATTGTTTTTCTGTCTCTTGGTGAAGCTTTCCTCTGGATTAAAATTATTGAACTCAGGGGCCTGCCTGTTTATAATGAGGCTATGCTTTTGCTCTATCTTTTACTTCTTGACGTGCTCTTTTTTGGCTTTGGAATATCCATATCTGCTGTTTCTGATAGTGTCAGAGATGCCAATTCTATTGTTACTCTGCTTCTTCTTGGAGTAAGTTTTATATTCTTTGCGCCTGTTGCTATAAAAAACTCCCTGCAATACATTTCGCCTGCCAGTGTTATAGCGAATTTAACTTCAAATCCAGAAGCAACAGGAATAACTCTACCCTTTGTTATAGCTGCTTTATCTGCAATATTGGTAATCTTCATTGGAGAAAAGCTTCTTGTGTATAAAGAAAATCTCAGAGTCTAAAAAAAGTAAAAAGAGAGAAGAGTTTTATTCTTCATTCTTTATTATTGCAGGTAGTGCATGGCACTTGGTGCAGAATGTTTTCACATCATGGCATTTTTTGCATAGTTTTTTATGTATGTCTGGCTGCTCTGCAAATGCCTTTGCGTGAATTCCAGCTGCCATTGCGCTTATTGTTGGAGCTTTGTGACACACATTGCATGTTCCTACGCCATGGAGAGCAGCTTGAGGTTCTGTTTTTGGTGCTTGTGCTGTTGTTGTTGTTTTCTGCTCCGTGCTCTTCTCAGACGGTACAGCAGCCTGAGTCTGAGGAGTTGCTGCCTTAAATATTGGTGCACCGCCAACAAAACTGTGGCACTTGTCGCAGAACTTCGTGGGTTCATGACAGTTTAAACATGCCTGATGTCCATTCGCATTGACATAAGAGCCATGGTTAGCTATCCAGTATTTCATAGATACCCCCGGACTTGGATAGGGGTGTTCATTGAGAGTACTAATTTTTACTGGCATTTCAGTCTTGGAAATGCAGCCCGCAGCCAAAAGAAGAAGGACTGCTGCAAGAAATATTATTTTCTTCATATATTTTACCTCCTTTTTTATCTCCAGCTTACTTTTTTTCTGAGCCTATTTTCACATAGTCTTACTGCTCTGTTTATTTTGCTCTCGTACACATGCTCTGGCTGTGGACCCGGGGCTCCTATAACAGGTATTCCCTTGTAGTATATTATCAATGTCGGTACTGTAATAATCCTCTGGGATATCCTCAGGTCTTCGTTTTTGTCTATATTCATCTTTACAAACTTCATCCTGCCTGCAAGAGAATTTTCGTACTTCTCCAGTATCGTTTCTACCTTTGCTGAGGAAGGTGACCATTCTGCATAGAAGTTCACTGCCACAGGAGTACGGGAACAGGTTACCTCTGTAAACCAGGTTGGTTGGTCTATCTCTTTCATAATAATCTGGGCAAGGAGACCAACCATTTCAATGGTTGGAGGAATTGCCCTACCTCACACATTTTAAAATTGTATAAAAGAAAAGGAATCTTAATCCAATCAAAGCCAGCTGGTATTTCAACCTGCTCACTGTTCCTCGCACTATCAGGTACCTGTTGGTTTTGCATATTTAAGACAGGAACTCTCAAGTCCCGTCCACTCTTGCCAGAGTGTAAGTCCTCTTCGGAGCTGTTGTTGGCCAGTACTTTGCGGGGCACACTGAGAGTTTCCTCTCTGTTTAATGCTCCACTTACAGAGCAGGGGACTTGAGGAGCATCCCCTGATGTGTTCTTGAACTCTACCAATAACTTCTGCATCTTTCAACGCCTCCTAATCAACCAATTGCTCTTATCCCTCACGAGACAAGCCACCCATTTCAGGTGGTGATTGACTCTTTTGGCTCACACGCCATATCGCACTGGTCTTTTGAAATCTTATGCTCCTTCTCTGCATGCTCACAGCACTCGTCCATACTGGAGAACTCCGTATCGCATAGACCACAGACACTTGGGCCAGCTGGTGCTTCCATTTCCTCTTCCATTTCTTCCGGTTCTTTCTGTCCTTCAAGTATTATTGCCTTGCTCACCAGGTCATGGATACCTCCCACTTCAACGGGAAGCTCATAGTACTCCATAACAAGAGGAAGCTGTGCCTTGTCAATAGCACAGGTAGTAGTCATATAGCTCACCTTGTCGCTTTCAACCACGTCCTTCACAGCCATTGCTCTCGGTAGACCGCCTTTCATTCTGAGTTCCATAATCTCCTCTGTGAGAAGTCCTCCGCCACCACCGCAGCAGAAGGTCTTTTCTTTAATAGTATTCGCATCCATTTCTACAACTTTGTTGCACACAGCATTGATTACAGTTCTTGATTCATCAATAATGTCTCCAGACCTTGCCCACATGCAGGGGTCATGTATTGTTACTATGACATCGTCGTTGCGTGATTTGTCAAGATTAAGCTTACCCTTATTTATCAGGTCAGCAGTATACTCAACTATATTCATAAACTTGAAGGGCAGAGGTCCATTCATATCCTCCATGTACTGTCTTGCTGCTCTCCATGCATGACCACACTCACCGAAGATTACAAGCTTTGCACCGACTTCCTTTGCTACCTTGACTACTCTGAGGTTAATAGCCTTGGTATCGTCGTAGCTGAAAAATAGTCCGAAGTTTGCTGCTTCACTGGCATAGCTGCTCATGGTCCAGTCAGCACCAATAGCATGAAATACCTTTGCAACGCCTACCATTGTATCAGTGTTGACAAAGAGGTCTGCACTCGGGGGTAGATATAGAATCTCTGCTTTCTCTCTATTCACTGGCAGTTCTACCTTGACGCCTATCATCTCTTCTATATCTTCTTCAAGGAACTCACAGTTTGCTTTAAAAGCCTTTTCAGGTATACCGATGTTGTTGCCGTGTTTGTAAACAAGTGAGATAACTTTTGTTATATACTTGGTAGCAAGACCTACGCTATTGAGTACCTCTCTTCCTGCCATAGTGATTTCAGCTGTGTCTATGCCGTAAGGGCAGAAGACTGAGCAGCGTCTGCATTCAGTGCACTGATAGAAATACTTTAACCACTCATTCTTGATAATTTCAGGGGTAAGCTTTTGGGCTCCGGCAAGACTGCCAAAGAGCTTCCCTCCTATTGTGAAGTGTCCTCTGTAGACTTTTCTGAGAAGCTCTTGCCTTCCAACAGGTGAGTTTTTGGGGTCACCTGTGCCAAGGTAGTAATGGCACTGCTTAATACAGGCACCGCATCTGACACAGATATCAAGATAAAGCTGAACACTCTTACGCTCTTTTCTTATCTGGTCAAGGCGTTTAAGTGCAACCTCCACCATCTGGTCATCCGGCAGAGGCTCTTTTGGAATATTTGTTTTAAGTAGTTCAGCTATACCGGGCTGCATGGCCTTATTTATATAACCTTCGGCTGCTCCGGGTGTGAACTTTACGTCCTCAAACACCTTTTCAAGATTCTTTCCCATTTTTATTCCTCCGGTATTTCTTTGGTATGGGCTTCTCCTCCAAATATATGTGTCCTTGTTGGTGAGAAGAATATACCACCGAGGTGCATCACCTTGCTGAATGGCAGATACATTATCAGAACCTGCGCCAGGAAGAAGTGAAGTATGAAGGCACTATTTATTCCTTCAGGAAGCACAGGCTTGAAGGCCATCAGGTTCATTATCATATACTTGACACCCACAATGTTTGGATGGTCTATAAACTTTGTGAATAAACCTGTAATCGCAACTGCTAGTATAAGGAGTACTATAAAGTAGTCCGCTGGTGTTGATATGTATTTGATATCCTCATTTACCAGCCTTCTCAGAAGCAGATAAATCAGAGGTACACTTATCACAATTCCTGCAATTATTCCCAATTCCTGAATAGCATTTATCCATCCCGGTACTGCGACACTGCCTATAAAGTAGCGCAGATGACTGAGAATGAGTATCAGAAAGCTCAGATGGAATATCCAGCTACCCAGCCAGAGAGTATAATTTCCTTTGAATCTGAGCAGACTACGGAAGAAAATCACATCGGTGAGCACTCTTACAATAGATTGACCCACACTTCTCTGTCCTGGAAACACTGCAATACTTATCGGGGATGGCCTTGACCACCATACAGCAACCCTGTAAATAAATCCTACTAAAAACACGACCAGGGTAATGTAGGGCATTACATTTCCAACAAAATAACTTATACTTCCCATGTTACCACCTCGTAAAAATTTAAATTTATTTATATATATACTTTACTATTTGTAATAGTGTAAATAGCTGTTGTAAGAAAAATAGAGAAAGGAGGGTTAGAAGAACATCACCATGTCTGCTTCTTCCATACCTTTCTGAATTTCTTCCCAGCTTGCGGGAGTTACTGCTTCTTCGGCATCATACTCTTTGGCATCGGTAATCATCTCTTCTGTAATGCCAAGCCTGTCCATGTCCTCTTTTAAAACAAGAACTTTTACATCACTCATGAGGAGCATCTTCACTCTCTCTTCAACACTATCTATACCATAGGTATCCGTGCCTTCCTGTTCCTTTAAAACATTCAAAATTCCATCACCGGTGAAGGCAACCATAGGTTCAACTTCAAACTCGAGTACTGTGAGACAGCCAAGTGCATGGTCTATTGCTATACTGGGAACCTCTTCTTTTGCTGTCTTTCTTATAAGGAAAAATACGTTCTTGTCTGCCATTTTATTCCTCTCCTATTAAAAGTGAAGCATCTGCAGTTAGAGCTGCCTCCATAAACCAGGTCATTGTTTTCATAGGTACACCTTCAATAAGGTCCTCTTCAGTCACTCCACGCATCTCAACACAGCTTTCACATGCAACTATTTCAACTTCCTTTTCCAAAAGCTCCTTTATATCCTCTTCGAGATGAAAACTCTTTTTATATTTATGTTGATTTTTCTTAAGTACGGTTGTGGAGTCTGCACTGAGCCATAATTTAACATTGTGACCTTTTTCAACAGCAGCTTTTGAAAGTTTTAGCACAAAAGTGAGATTTCTTGAGCCATAGGGTCTTGTGAGTATACCAATTGTTATATTTCCCATTTTTAGTTCCTCCTTAGAGCCAGATTAATTTTTCGTAGTTATTCATCATCAGGTCTACAATATCTTCATAGCTTACCACTTCAGCTCTTTCATCTACCTGGCCTTCTTTGAAACCTCTGAACTTTATGTCGTCACCCAGAGCGAACACTTTGCCCTTCTCCAGAATGTCGGAAGATTTTCCGTTCTCTTTCAGGACAGCATTGTAAACACCGTCCTGTACAAGAAAAATCCCGATTTCATCGGCTTTGACTTTATCCAGAGTTTTGACATCATACCTAAAGTCACTTACGAATATGCCTAATTTCATCTTGTCACCTCAGAGAAGAATATTGCTGAAAATATTTAAATTTTTTTATCTTAATTGTTGAAGTTTAGAGAACTATTAGTAAATTATTTCGATATTCTTCAGGTACTCTGAAAGTCTTATCATAACCTATACTGTTCAATTATCTTTTAATTATATAATAAAATTAATATGGATTCAGGATTTATTGCCTTTGAAGATTTGAAGATAAAGAACATGCTTAGAAATCATCATTTAGCTAAATCCATATCAGACGTGTCATGGAATATGTTACAATCGTTTACTGTGTACAAGGCAGAATGGGC
>VAOY01022582.1_pt1 | contig 16231 bp, 19 predicted proteins | sample 3393881 | NCBI WGS metagenome assembly VAOY01 (sample SAMN08290430, study PRJNA428436) | hydrothermal vent metagenome | isolation source: Deep-sea hydrothermal vent chimney | place: Indian Ocean: Southwest Indian Ridge
AAGTAGGGTTGGGATATACCGATTTGATGCCTGTTCGAGGTCTAGCACAAGATACACCTATGACTCAGGAAGCCCACGAATTTAGTCGTGGGTAGTTCACTATGACGTTACTTTTCTGACATTGAGTAGTATGCTCACTCAGGTGCTGCCAAACAAATATACGACGAAAGTTTGTGAAGGAGACGTTGAAGACAGCGAACTCGGGCTGCATAGAAGTGATATCGAATCCAGCGGTATAAGTCAGTATGACCAAGTGATAGTTTATAGCTTCGGGGAAAAGAAACCTTATCTACTGAGAATGACCTGCTGTGTCGTTGAAGTTAGAAAAAGAATCCATTCTAGTTTTGAAATAGCCAGTCAGGGGTATGCAGTACTCTCCCCAGAGAGTATGTATTCCCTCAATATCAGAGTTAAGGGCGATATAATTGTTGACCCTCTTATACCAAGGGAAGATGTGGCACTTCTATTCAAGAAGGCCAGAGAGACTCTTGAAAGGTGATTAACTATTCTATTATCAGCTTTTCTTCACTGAATCTCTTTTTATTCTCCTGCCACCTCCATGCCTTTATATCTCCCTTTAAATTCAATATAACATAATAAGCCCCATCCCATGTTGCTCTGGCAATATCAATCCCCGAAGGTACAGGAGAACCGCAGGGATGAGAGTGATAGAAGCCAATAATCTCATATCCAAGTTCTTGTGCAGTATCAGAAGCTCTTATAATATCCCTGGCAGACATTGAGTATATGTATTCCGGATTTTCTGAAGTATTTGTTGCCCTCATAACCATCAATGCTCTATTATTCTTTCCGAGGATAATACCACATACTTCTTCCGCTGCTTTTTCTCTCGCATGCTCTGCCATCTTTTTAACAAGTTTTCCAGAAACTCTCATTTTTCAAACTCTAAAACCTACCATCAAACTGCACAATATATAAAAATAAGTTCGCTGAATTAAGACTATGAAGATTCTTATTGCCATAACAGGTGCGAGTGGCATGCCCTATGCAGCAAAACTCATTGAAACCCTCAAAAATCTAAATCTTGATTACAATGGCATAATAAGCACACCTGCTTTAAAGATTTTCAGAAAAGAGGCAGGGAACAAAACCGCTCTACTTCAGAAATTCTACAGTGATGCGGATATGGAAGCTCCATTTTCCAGTGGCTCTTCCAGTGTTGACGCCATGGTAATTATTCCATGTTCAATGAAGACTCTGGCAGCCATTGCAGGAGGCTACGCTTCCAATCTGATAACAAGAAGTGCCGATGTTATGCTAAAAGAGAGAAAAAAGCTCATAATTGTTCCAAGGGAGACTCCTCTCAACTCAATACATCTCGAAAATATGCTCAAACTTTCGAATATGGGCGCTGTTATTCTGCCTGCAATGCCTGCCTTCTATCATTCACCTGAAAATATCGAAGATATTCTGAATTTTATAGCAGGCAAGGTTCTTGATGTTCTGGAAATAAAAAACAATTTATACAGAAGGTGGGGTGAATGAAAAGCTTAAAGGACTTTTTAAAGATAGATTTAACTGTAGACAATGAAGTCAGCCCGGAATTTGAAATTTCAAAGATATTAATGGAAAACTACAGAAAGACAGTACTTTTCAATAGAGTTAAAGGAAGCAGGCTGAGGGTTGCCGGTAACATAATAACTTCCAGAGATAGGATGTGCTTGGCTCTCGGCACAACCAGAGAGAAATTTGTAATGAAGGTGACAGAGAGTTTAAAAAGTCCTGTCGAAGCTGAAGATATAGATAAAACACCCTGGCAGGAGGAAATAAAAAGTCTCAGAGAACTTCCCATACTCAGGCACTTCAAGAAGGATGCAGGAGCCTATATAACCTCTGGCGTGGTTTTTGCCAGAGATGAAGAGCACGGAAGAAATGCAAGTATTCACAGAATGCTTGTTCTGGATGATAATCATCTTGCAATACGCCTTGTGGAGAGACATCTTCATGCCTTTTACACAAAAAAGGAAGAAAAGAATGAAGCACTCGAAATAGCCATTGCTATAGGCCTTCATCCCAGTGTGCTATTTGCAGCCAGCTACTCATTCAACAGCTTTGAGGACGAGCTTGCTCTGGCAGGCGCTCTTGCCGGAGAGCCTGTTACTCTGGCAAAATGTAAATCTGTTGACCTGAGAGTCCCATCAGAGGCAGAAATTGTCATTGAGGGAAAAATTCTTCCTGGAGAGAGGACTGAAGAGGGTCCCTTTACAGATATAACAGGCACCTATGATATTGTAAGAAAGCAACCAGTAATTGAAGTAACAAAAATCTCAGTAAAAAGAGATGCAATATACCCTGCCCTTGTACCCAGCAGTGTTGAACACAGGTTGCTTATGGGTATGCCAAGAGAGCCTTCCATTTATCATGAGGTCTCAAAGGTTGCAGATGTAAAGAATGTGGTTCTGAGCGAGGGAGGGTGTAACTGGCTTCATGGTTTTGTAAGCATAAAAAAGAGGAGTGAGGACGAGCCAGAAAAAGCAATAGAAGCAGCTTTTGAAGGTCACAGAAGTATGAAACATGTGGTTATTGTGGATGATGATATAGATATATTTAAGCCAGAAGAGGTTGAATTTGCCATAGCAACAAGATTCCAGGCTCACAGAGATGCTCATATTTTCAGGAATGTTAAAGGTTCCAGTCTGGACCCGAGTGCAGGAAGGTCAGCAATTACAACAAAAGTTGGTATTGATGCGACAAAACCACTTGGAAAGGAAGAAGAATATGAAAAAGCCAGGATACCCGAGGTGAATAAATGAAAAGTTCAAGAATATCAGGATTTTATAAACTTCCGCCAGAAGAGAGACTTGAAAAGGTAAGGGAATTCGCAAATCTGGAAGAGGAGGAGGTAAAAGCTATAGCAGGTATAGGGCTGAGTACTGAACAGGCTGAGAGGATGATTGAGAATTTCATTGGTACCCTTGAGCTTCCTATTGGTATTGCCACAAACTTTCTAATTGACGAAAAGGACTATCTGGTGCCCATGGCAATAGAAGAGCCAAGTGTTGTGGCTGCAGCAAGTAATGCCGCAAAAATGGCGAGAGTTAAAGGTGGATTTACAACCTCAGCCACCGAACCTGTTATGATTGGCCAGATTCAACTGACCGGAATTCAGGACCCACATAGTGCAAAGATGAAAATTCTGAGAATAAAGGATAAGATAATAGATAAGGCAAATGAACAGGACCCTATTCTTGTGAAATTCGGCGGGGGTTGTAAGGATATTGAAGTAAGGGTAATAGATACAAAACTTGGTCCAATGGTGGTTACCCATCTTCTGGTTGACTGTAGAGATGCCATGGGAGCCAATGCTATCAATACAATGGCAGAGGCAGTTGCTCCAATGCTGGAGGATATTACCGGCGGAAAGGTATACCTCAGAATAATTTCCAATCTAGCTAAATTCAGACTTGCAAGAGCCAGGGCGGTGTTTGATAAAGATGTTATAGGAGGCGAGGAGGTTGTGGATGGCATACTGAATGCCTATGCATTTGCCGAAGCTGATATTTTCAGATGTGCCACCCACAACAAGGGTATAATGAATGGCATCACAGCAGTAACCCTTGCGACAGGCAATGATACAAGGGCTATAGAGGCAGGTGCGCATTCCTATGCTGCCATTAATGGTAGCTATAAGCCTCTAACCACCTACGAGAAGAATAAAGATGGAGACCTTGTTGGCACAATAGAGGTGCCAGTTGCAGCAGGCCTTATCGGTGGAGCAACTGCAGTTCATCCTGTGGCTAAAGCTTCAGTGAAAATTCTGGGTATTAAAACCGCGAGTGAACTCTCAAAAATTATAGCTGCAGTCGGTCTTGCCCAGAACTTTGCTGCTTTGAGGGCTCTTGCTACAGAGGGTATTCAGAGGGGGCATATGAACCTTCATGCCAGAAATATAGCTGCAATGGCAGGTGCTGCTGGTGATGAAATTAACAAGGTGGCAGAGCTCCTTGTCAGGAATGGAAAGGTGAGAATGGATAAAGCAAAGGAGATTCTCGAGAAGATGAGAGCTGAGAAGAAGGAGAAATGAAATGAAAGTCTGTGTAATTGGCTCTGGCCTTGGAGGACTTCTGGCTGCCTGTTCCTTTGCAAAGAAAGGTTATAAAGTTGACGTCTATGAAAAGCTTCCTTACCCTGGTGGCAGGTTTACAAATATTGAGTATAAAGGTTACCAGCTCTCAACTGGTGCTCTTCATATGATACCATACTCTGGCAATGGCCCCCTCGGTACTATGTTAAAAAAGCTGGATGCAGATGTTGAAATAGTAGATTCAAAGCCTCAGGCTCTATTTAATATAGAGGGAAAGAATCTAACCTCAGTGGAGGTTGCAAAGATTTTTCCATTACGCTACAAGGCAGGGGTACTGAAGCTTTTTGCAAAGCTGAAGTTGGATAGAGGTGATAAAGAAAGCTTTGACCGGTGGGTTAAGAAACAGGTTAACAGTGAACTCGCTCTGAAAATAGCAGATGCCTTCACAGGCTGGAGTCTCAGTCTTGATGCCAGTGAGGTTTCCTCAAAAGAAGTTTTGAAAGAAATTAGAAATGTTTATAAATATGGTGGCCCTGGAGTACCCATGGGCGGGTGCGGGGGTGTAACCAGAGCTTTATTTGAAGTTCTCTCAGCGGAAGGAGGAAAGCTTCATTTAAAGAATAGTGTGGAGAAAATATATGGTGATAAACATGCTGAAGGCGTGATTGTAGAAGGCGAAAAGAAAAAATATGATTTGATAGTGAGCAATGCAGGCCTGAAAGCAACTGCCTCTCTTGCTGGTGAACTTTTCCCGGAAAATTATAAAAAATCTGTCATGAATATAAAAAGCTCCTGGGGGATAAAGATAAGTGTAGCCAGTGATAAACCCATGCTGGATTTCAGCGGAGTACTTCTTACACCTTACGCTGAACGCATCCACGGAATAAACGAGATTACAAATATCTCTCCGGAGCTGGCTCCTCAGGGAGAGCACCTTATAATGTCTCATCAGAGTTTGAAGCCAGACAGAAATATAAAGCTGGAGATTGAAAAGGGTATAAAAGATTTAAAGAAGATTTTTCCTGATTTTAATAAACATTGCAAAATCCTTGCCACTCAGGTTTACAGAAAAGATTGGCCGGTAAGCAGGATTCCCAGCGGGAAAGTTATCTCTCCGAAAACTCCAGTAAGGAACATAGTTAATGTTGGTGATGCAATAAAGCCACTGGGTCTGATTGAAACAGATGGCATAGCCGGAGGAGTGAAGGAAGCAATAAGTTATGTTGAGAGAGAACTCTCATAGATTTTCTTTTTCCGTCTCACACAGGAATTTTGCACTAATTTAGAACGCCGAGCTCGACCTTGTTGAAGCTATATTTTTATATATAATATTAGATAATTCGAATATGGTTATAAAATGGAAGATATGATTGCAAGAATTGAATCAGATATTCTCAAGGCTATTGCCCATCCCACCCGTCTGAAAATAATTGAACTTCTCAGGGATGGTGAAAAGTGTGTATGTGAGATAATCCCTGCTCTTGGACTGGAACAGGCAAATGTGTCCCAGCATCTTGCTATTCTGAGAGACAGAGGAATTGTAGAATACAGAAAACAGGGAGCCAGTGTATTCTATAGAGTCAGGAATAAGGAAATCTATAAAATGCTGGACTATCTTGATGAGATTGTACTCGAAAATCTGGAATACACAAAAGATATAATTATAAAAATTAAAAAGTGAGGTAGAAAGATGAAAAAATTGCTATTTGTATGTGTCGGAAACTCCTGCAGGAGTATTATGGCAGAGGCATGGTTAAATGCCCTTATTAGTCCAGACAGAGCTATCGCAATGAGTGCCGGAACTGAGCCTGCCGAAGAAGTTAATCCACTGGCTATCAGAGTTATGAAAGAGGCAGGCATATCTATTGAAAATAAAAAGCCGCGCATGCTAACTCCTGAGATGAACATGGAGTTTGATTATATTATCACAATGGGATGTATGGAAGGATGTCCCGTAACTCCCAGAGAAAAAACAATAAAATGGAATATATATGACCCCAAGGGAAAACCAGTAGAGAAGTTCAGAGAGGTGAGAGATACAATAAAGAGAGAGGTGGAGAAGCTTATATATGAGCTCAGGCTTATTTAAGTTTTAGCTTTTTTGCATCAGGTAATCTTAAATATAACCTCCTCAAAAATAGGGTTGATGCAATACCTTAGACTTTACTGGGATGACATAGAAGAACTATGTATTGAGATAGCCAGAGAGATAAAAAAGCGCAGACTTGATTTTGATATTATTATAGGACTGGCGAGAGGAGGTCTTATTCCTTCGAGAATTCTAAGTGACCTTCTGGATAATAATGAACTCTATACTGTAAGAGTTAAATTCTATTCTGGAATTGCCGAAACAGAAGATGAACCAAGAATAATTCACCCTGTACAGATAGATGTGTCTGGAAAAAATATACTTCTTGTTGATGATATAGCAGACACTGGTAGGAGTCTTATGCTTGCACATAAACATCTCAAGGATAAAAAAGCAGGCAAAATCACTGTGGTTACTCTTATAAAGAAACCATCCTCCAAGTTTATCCCTGATATATATATTCAGGATACCGATGCATGGGTGATTTTTCCATGGGAAGTGAGAGAGACAGTAAGGCTACTTGCTTCGAAATATAGCGGAGATGAGCTTCAGGAAGCATTAAGACTGGCGGAAATAACCAATTCTGAGGCCAAAGAAGCTTTGGAGCTATAATTATGAATATTTCCCCATGTTATTTTTAACCCGAGCACTAAGGTGATAATATGTTCAGGGGCATTCCTGTTGATGTTGCCAGTATTTATGAAGGTGAAAGTATTCATGCCGATAAGGCTTATGCTGATTTAGGCAGAGAGCTTGGAGTTGAACTTCTGAGAGTTGCCTCTGATACTGAAGTTGCAGATGGCCAGGTTTATGTTACAGGGAAAAATATACAGGATATAAAGAAGGGAGATAACCTTCCTTTTGGAATCTACATAAAGGTGACTGGAGAGAGGCTTGAGGAGGATATCGAGGGGGTATTTGAGAGAAGGATTCATGAACTCATGAATTATATTCAGGGGTTTATGCACAACGGTTCAAGAGACTCAATGTGGTGTAGAATTAGTGATGAGTCTGCAGAAGCAGGTTTAAACCTTGAGCACATAGGCAGAGCCCTTATTGAACTTTTCAAGAAGGAATACAGAGTTATAGAAAAGATGGAGGTTAGTTTCTACACTGAAAAGGAGAAGGTGGAGGAACTGTTGAAGACCACCAGGGAGGTCTTTGCCAGAAGGGATGAGAAGATAAAGAGTATAAGGGATGAAGATGTGGATGTATTCTATGGATGCCTTCTCTGCCAGAGCCATGCCCCAAACCATGTCTGTATTATCTCACCCTCAAGAACCTCCAACTGTGGTTCAATTTCATGGCTTGAGGCTAAAGCTGCTGTGAAAATTGACCCTAATGGCCTTATTTTCGAAGTACCAAAAGGCAAAACTATTGAAGAGTTCAAAGGTGAGTTCAGTGGTGTTGACGAAGCTATAAAGGAAAAAAGTTCAGGTTCAACTGAAAAAGTTTATCTACACAGCATGTTTGACCATCCTCATACCTCATGCGGCTGTGCAGAAGCAATATCTTTCTTTATACCGGAGGTTAACGGCTTCGGCATAGTAGATTCTGCCTTTAAAGGTAACACACCATTTGGTATGGACTTCTCTGCTCTGATAAAACATATCGGCGGAGGTATACCAACTCCCGGCTTCCTCGGTATAAGCTATGCATATATGAAGTCAGACAAATTTTTGCAGGGAGATGGTGGCTGGAAAAAAGTTGTATGGATGCCATCTGCTCTAAAAAAGAGATTCTCAAATTATATCGCAGAGGATATAATAGATAAGATTGCAACAGAAAAAGAAGTAGAAAATCTGGACTCTCTCAAGAGTTTCCTTCTCAATAAGAAACATCCTGCTATAAAAGAAGATAACAGTGAAAAGCCAGATGTTTCCAGACCTGTAAGTATACCGGTTTCCAGAGGAAAGGTAAAGGTGGTCTTTGATGGCATAAACTTCAGAGTTGGCGAGCTGATAATAACCTCTACAGATGATGATTAATTGTCACCAGAAGGTGCCTCTGTAGTGACCTGTTATTGGGCAGCCAAGGCAACGTTCCGCATAATAGGGGCAGCTATCACACTTGCCTTCCGAGCCGCATGGAGGGTTCTGATGGTTATTAAAAGTCATTCTCACAGGAAAAACAAGATTATCACTGGATGCAATTATAACATTCATTTCAACATCAGTCGCACAGGGATTTGAACGGAGATGTCTGTCTACTATTGCTTCGAGAGTTGAAATATCTTCTCCCACAAGAAAGAGACACAGGTTGTTTTTACCTGAAACAATCAGCCCATTGAGAAAGTAGGGGCATCCCTTAAAACTGTCAAGAACCTTGGCAGTATTCTTTGCAGTTAAATCTACTTTTGCAAGGTAGAGACCCACCTTTTTGAAGTTCATGCCTATCAGAAAGGAAACTGCACCCTTGCTTTTGAGTTTCCTCAGCCTGACCCCTACACTGGGCTGAGATATGCCTACTTTCCCTGCAATCTCACTTTGAGAGATATCAGGTCTATCTTTGAGAAGTGATATAATCATTCTATCCTTCTCATCCAGGTCTAAATATTCCTTTGGCATAAATACAGCACCTTTTATTTGCAACTTGCAATGCTATATCTTAAAGCCCATATAAATCTTTCGGACATATTTTATTAATGCGAATTTTCATATTATTATGAATGAAGGGCTCCTATCTGTTAATGTTGATATTAGAAGATTACATGAACATGAGAATCGGGAAGCTTGGCAACTTCAGCTTTAGCAAAGGGTACTACTGCTATACAGGTTCGGCTCTTTCAGGTTTAAAACCAAGACTGGAGCGTCATCTTCAGAAATACAAGAAAAAAAGGTGGCATATAGATTATTTCAGAGAAAATGCTACCCTCTACGGTTCATTCACCTTCATTTCAGAAGAGAGACTTGAATGTAAAATTAATGATACTGTTGCAGTGTTAGCAGATTGCCAGCCTGTCAGAGGTTTTGGTTCAAGTGACTGCTCCTGCTTCTCCCACCTGAACTATTTTTCCCAGAATCCATTGAAAAAACTAACTCATTCCTTGAGAAGGTTCTCAAGGGAATCGAATTTTACCTTGAGGTTTGAAAGGTTCATAGAGTAAAAGGCTGCCTTGGCAGAGTTTACTCCTATACTCTTGATACCCATCTTCTCGATGGGTGAAACTACCATACAAGTATCAGCTATAAGCTTTATATTTTCATTATCTATTCTATCCTTGAAAAGTTCTTTCAGATTTTTGGAAGTGAATACCCAGACTTCTCTTTTCGGGTCTGCCTTTATCACATCTAAAATTTCAGTTATACCAGCATGGGGGCAGCCAACAGCAATAATATCCACATCTTCTGTACTGTTAAGCTTCTCATATGCTTCAGACACCTCTTTTTGACCTAATTCAACTTTCTCAATCTTATCGATAGGATAGTGAGAGGCTTCAGGTGTAATATTATGGTAGTGAAACATAGATACCTGTCCTGTGGCGAGGGCTGCACCAAGAGTTTTCAGGTCTTCAGCTCTGGGCTTTTTTCTTATTCTGAAGTATGGTATTCCTTCATAGTTCTGTCCAATATGATAACCCAGGGCTGCATAATCTGCCTCATTGATAATCGGATACTCAACTTCCACGAGGAGGGTTGGTGCTCTGTTCTCTTTCATGTGAAGACCATAATCAGGCACCTTGCCTACAAGAGCTGCTGAGAGAGCAGAGAGTGCACTTTCCCTGTTAGTCATCGCTCCAAGAACAGAGTTGGCATAAATAACTGCACTGGATTCTGCCCAGGCTATATGGTCACCCATTCTGGGCAGGTTTCCCGCATAATAGGGTGTGCAGGTACAGGAAGGCAAAATCCCCATTTTTGTATAAGTATCAATAATCTCTCTCTGTTTCTCAACAAAATCCTCAGGAAATTTCAGTTCTGAGGTAAAGTCAACTCCTGCCGGGTTGAGAGTGGAGGGTGTATTCACTTTAATTTCAGCTTCTGCCATATCCTTTAGAAACTCTAAACCAGCATCACCAATAGTCTTATATGAGACTCCTGATATCTGAGCACTGGTTATAGGTATAAGCCTCTTGGCATTATGAATTTCTGCAAGAATTATAAGTATCTCAAGAGCTTTTTTCATCCCTTCCCCTTTTCTACCCTTGAGAATATCTCTTTCATGCTTTCCAAGTTCCATAATATTTCCTCTAATAGCAATAGAAAGTTAACATATTATATATTTAATTTAAGATGGCACCTATATAAGATTATTAAAATAAGGTGATGTAGATGGTATTAGTCACAGAACGAGCAGTAGAAGAATTGAAAAAGACACTGAAAGCTGAAAACAAGGAAGAATTTGGAATCAAACTTTATATATCCAGTGCAGGCTGTCACGGTCCCAGCTATGGCATGGCAGTGGCAGAAAAAGCTGAAGATGGCGAGAAGGTTATAACTTCAAATGGAATAAAACTCTTTCTTACAGAACAGATTGAAACCTATCTAGACGGCTTTGAGCTGGACTTTGTCGAGACAGAATATGGAGCCGGATTTACTGTATATAATCCCAACGAGACAGCAAGTTCCTGTGATTCCGGTTGTTCTTCCTGTCATTAAGGTTGTTTCTTCTTTTTTTATATTATCATATATTTTATATATTGAAATAGCAGACATCGGTTTTACATATAACTTAAAATACATGCGTAAAATTAAAATACTCCTCATATCTATATTCTTGAGGCTTGGTGATATCTGTGAAGTATGACGTTGTGATTATAGGGGCAGGACCTGCTGGACTTTTTGCAGCTTACGAGCTGGTTGAAAATAGCAATCTGTCTGTTATAGTAATAGATGAAGGTAAAGATGTAGACCAGAGGGCTTGTCCCATGGATAGAACAGGGACATGTATTAACTGCAAACCCTGTAATGTAATGTCCGGTGTGGGTGGCGCAGGAGGCTTAAGTGATGGAACCTTAAATTTAAGGCCAGATATCGGCGGTAATCTCTATGATTATATGAATTATAAGGAAGCCTGGAAACTCATTGATTATGTGGATAAAATATGGGTCAAACATGGCACTCCTGAAAAACTGTATAAAGCCACAAGTCTTGAAGAGGAGGAGTTATCAAGAAGGGCTGCCAGTGCTGGCATAGAGTTTATTCAGATACCACAGAGGCACATAGGCAGTGACCACACGCCGGAGGTCATAAAGTCAATAGCAGAACATCTGAGACAAAATGGTATTAAGTTCCTTCTTGAGACTATAGTTGAGGATATTGAAATTGGAAAAATTAAACTTTCCACCGGAGAAGAGATTGAAGCCAAGTACATAATTGCAGCTCCTGGAAGAAGTGGTTCCTCCTGGATGGTAAAACAGGCACAGAGACTTGGACTTGAAATCACACATGGACCAATAGATGTGGGTTTGAGAGTTGAGGTTCCTGCTGTTATAATGGAACCGGTGTGTAGAATAAATAGAGACCCCAAATTCCATATTATAACCAAAACTTATGATGACTTTGTTAGAACCTTCTGTGTAAACCACAGAGGTTTCATGGTGAAGGAGACCTACAGGGGTTATGTTGGTGTGAATGGTCACAGTCTGAGAGATAAACATAGCAATAACACCAACTTTGCATTCCTCACAAGAATTGTCCTTACAGAGCCTGTCGAGAACTCCACAGATTATGGCGAAAGTATAGCAAGAACTGCAACAACCCTTGGAGGAGGTAACCCCCTTATCCAGCGCCTTGGCGATTTAAGAAGGGGCAGGAGAAGCACATGGAAGAGGATCAGGTCAGGACTTGTTAAGCCAACACTTACAGATGTAACCCCTGGCGATATAGCAATGGTTATGCCTCACAGGGTGGTTACAAACATTATTGAAGGTTTGGAAAGGCTTAACATGGTTATACCTGGTGTGGCAAGTGATTCCACCCTACTCTATGCTCCTGAGATAAAATATTATGCCATGAAGGTAAGTGTGAATGAAACTATGGAAACAAATATCCCCAATATTTTTGTGGCTGGAGACGGCGTAGGAGTGAGCAGGGGTATAATTATTGCGTCAGCTACAGGAATAATGGCAGCAAGAGGTATAATGAAAAAGGAAGGAGCAAATTAAACTATACCTGCCCTCTAACCTTACCTATCCCCTCTTACTTCATTTTCCAGCTCTTCAAAGAAAAGCTCCATAAATCTATGCCTTCTTTCTGCCAGCTTTCTGCCTGTCTCTGTAAACATTTTTTCTTTAAGCTTTGAGAGTTTCAACACATACTCAGTTCTCGGTGAGTATTCAGAAACATCCATCCCGGGATAAAACCTCTCGTTTTTTGGCTTTTCCTCCCATACCCTCTCACCAAAAGCTCCTCCAAATAGATAAGCTCTCGCTATACCTGTAGCTCCCATGGCATCCAGCTTATCAGCATCACTGAGCACCTTTTCCTCAAGACTTTCAGGTGTTCTGCTTTCCCTGAATCTGTGCCTTTCAATGCAGACTGCAACTCTATCAATAAAATTATCTGGCAAGATGTAGCTTCTGAGAAGCCTTCTCGTATGTTCTGCAGAGCTCTCAGCATGGCATGAGACTTCCCCTTTATCCTCCCTGTACCTGTCTATATCATGAAGAAGAGTGGCAAAGAATACCACATCCAAATCTGCTCCCTCAGCCTCTCCAATCCTTTCTGCAATCTTCAATACCCTTGCAATATGATCAAAGTCATGGGCACCTCCATTTCCCATTTCTTTTCTCACATACTCCTTAAGCTCGGGAATAATTTTTTCAAATTTCACTTTGTTATAACCTCGCAGCCTTCACCAGTAACTATTACAGTATGCTCAGCCTGAGCAACTTTCGCTCTCTCCTTCTCTCTCAGTATGCGGTAGGCATATAAAGCTCCTGCATAAGAGAGCTGCCTCAGAGCAATATAGAGCCTGTGTCTTGGCATGAGCTTCGCAACCCAGCGTTCGGCAAAAGGCAGAGAAGAAAAGTTTTTCTTTACATGCTTTAAGAGAATTCTCGACTCTCTCATTCTCATGGGCTTATCTTTCACATATTTAAAAATTATTGCCTCCTGCTTCTCCACAACCTTCCCAAAACCGGAAGTTGAGAATGGCTCTATTGCAAAAACATCCCCTTCATAAATAGTATCGCCATGTCTTGTTTTAATATTCGGTATAGTTATGCCGCCATGCAGGGAAAATCTGTCCAGCTTGTGCCCTGTCAGATTTTCAATTGGCTTGAGGTTAAACTCTTTTATAGCTGTTTCAACAACTTCTCCAATCTCATTTGTCTTCACTCCAGGCTTAATAATATCTATGGCACTCTTTAGAGCCTCTTCAGCAGCCATTATAATCTCATTATCCTCAGAACTACCTATAACTTTAGTCTTTGCCATATCAGCTATATAGCCATTGATATGCACACCAATGTCAAGTTTTACCATATCGCCTTCTGAGAAAACCGATTCGTCCCAGGCAGTTGGTGAATAGTGAGCAGCTATATCATCAATTGAGATATTAACAGGAAAGGCTGGTTTTCCGCCCAGCTCATTTATTTTATTCTCAATATAATCAGCAACATTCAGTAACTTCTCCCCCTCTCTGATTTTTTCAAGCCCTTCCTGCATTACCTGCTTTCCTATCTTTCCTGCTCTGATATAGCTATCATAAGCTTCTTCTTCCATACTACTACCTCAATAAAATTAGAATATCATTTAATATTAATCTTGCCTAAGAAAATAATCACTCCAGTCAATTTTGCCAGGAAGATAACTCTCACCATTCCCAAAAATAATCTCAAGCTCTGCTTCTACAACCTCTTCGGGAGAGAGTTCAGAAGTGTCGATTTCATAAACCTTCTTATGCCTTTCAAAGCTCTCTATAAGGCAGACATCAATAGCTTCGGCTTCAAGATTTTCTTTGATTTTCCTCCTGTTGAAGCCTTTGGCTTTCAGTCTCTCCTCAAGCACGTCTGGTCTTGCCCTGAGCACAATAACAATAGCATCTTCAAAGGGAAGAAGGTGGGAGAGATGTCCCTCTACAACTGTATCCTTCAACTCCATTTTCTTTATCTTTTCATAGAGCTTTCCTATATCAATCTCGAGACTTTCCCTTTCTTCATCTCTTCCAATAACTATATTATCATCTATTAAATCAGAAATCCTCAGATTCTGAACGCCAAGAGCTTCAGCTACAAGCTGTGCAGTTGTGCTTTTTCCTGTCCCCGGTGTACCTGTAATCAATATTATCATTTTCAAAACTCTCATAAATCAAGCTTCTTTTTTTTCAGAAGTTGCCTGGAGGTTATATAATGAGATAAGTCTATCTTTAGTATCAGCCTCCCTTGAAGATTTATCGTCCCTTATCCTGACAACTCTTGGAAATCTCAGAGCATAGCCGGATTTATAGTTAGGTGAACGCTGAATTTCCTGGTAGGCTACCTCAACAACAAGCATGGGTTTCAGCGTTACTTTCTGGCCTTCTTCATATTCTATCAATGGCTTTAGGCTGGAGGTTAGCTCTTTAAGCTGTTCCTCGCTTAAACCTGTTGCAACCCTGCCAACTGGCAGAAATTCTCCTGTAATTTCATCTCTAACTCCAAGGAAATAGCTTCCAAGCCAGCCCGAGCGCTTGCCGGTTCCCCATGTAGCACCTATAACAACAAGGTCAAGAGTCTCCATCGTAGGCTTAATCTTATACATATAACCAACTCTTGCCCCCGGTATATAAGGTGCTTTCAGATTCTTTATCATAATTCCTTCATGTCCTTTATTAAGAGCGTGATGATAGAACTTTTCGGCTTCATCAAAATCTGAAGTTATAATCTGTTCTGCAGTTCCGAACTTTCCTTTTACAGGCTTGATAACCTCCTCAATAACCTGTCTTCTTTCTCTAAAATTCATATCTATAGTTTCTTTTCCATTCACAAACATTACATCAAAAATACATGTTTCAAAAGGTATTTTTTCCAGCATTCCTGCAATATCATGCTTCCTTCTGAAGCGCTTCAGTATTTCCTGAAAGGCTCTTGGTTTACCTGTAGCAGTGTCAATTGCAACGGTCTCTCCATCAATTATCACCTCATCAGCCTTTATAGCCTCCCGTGCCATTTTTACTATATCGGGTAGAGCTTCTGTTACATTCTCGAGTCTCCTTGAATATATCTTAATTTCGTTACCCTTCTTGTGAATCTGAACTCTTGCCCCATCATACTTTATCTCCATAGCAGCTTCTCCCAGTTCTTTAAGCACATGCTGAATACCAGGTGCTATTTGAGCTAGCATTGGTCTTATTGGAATAAACACTTTTATTCTTATTTTTTCCAGGGCATCTTTTCCGTTTTTTGCAGCTTTTGCCACAATTCCAATGTGATTTGCAAGCATGAAGGCTCTTTCCACAAGCTTTACATCAATATTGAAGGCTTTAGCTATGGCATTCCTCACAAGACCTTCTGCAACACCAATTCTAAGCTCTCCCAGCACAGTCCTCACGATATATTTTGCCTCTTTGGGTGAGGCATTGCTCAATAACTCTGCAAGATATTTAACCTTTTTATTCTGAGAGCCTGAGCCGTACGCTCTTGCAATCCTTTCAAAAGAGGTGTAAACCTGCTCCACAGTTAACTCTTTTTTAAAGAGTATGTGCTGCACCTTCTTCTTCAATATCTTCTCTGTAACATTGCCTATGTCCCCCTCTTTTGCAAGCAAATTTTTTATCTCCGCTGGCTTTACACCCGTCACAAAACTTATTGTATCATAAAGAAGGCTGGGCCCAACTCCAAGTTCCAGCTCAGCCCATTCGGGAAAAACCTGTCCAGTTAGAAGCATTGACACTATTTTAAGAATATCTTCAGGAGTTTCCTTTAAAAACTCCGAAATAATATCTGTCTTTTCAAGCTTGCTGGAAGTAAATTCAAGTTTTTCATAAACATCAGCCAGCTCAGAATATTTCATGATAATCTGGGCAAGGAGACCACCCATTTCACTGGTTGTAGGAATTGCCCTACCTCACAAATTTTAAAATTGTATTCCTTTCCCATGTTTTACCAACTCCACTATTTTAACATTAATATCAACAAGCTTCCCTATTTTATCTACCAATATTACATATTTCCC
>VAOY01034853.1_pt1 | contig 16215 bp, 13 predicted proteins | sample 3393881 | NCBI WGS metagenome assembly VAOY01 (sample SAMN08290430, study PRJNA428436) | hydrothermal vent metagenome | isolation source: Deep-sea hydrothermal vent chimney | place: Indian Ocean: Southwest Indian Ridge
ACTGGAGAGGGCGCCGTCGACAAGTATGGAGAATGCTGGTATTTCAGGATGCTGAAAGGAGGGCCCGAGCCTGCCGGTCAGCAGGTTGCGCCAGAATTTCAGGTACTGGATCGCCAGCGGCTCGTCGAGACCGTAGCGGGCTTCGATGTTTGCCCGCACCGTCTCCGGCACCACCCTTTCGTCCTGAAACGGCCCTCCCGGAGCTGCACGGACAATGATGAATGTTATCGTTACGACGGCAAAGAGGGTGGGGATTGCCGCCGCAACTCTTCGACGGAGAAGCCTCACCGGGGGGGCCGCCACTCCAGATCGATCTTCAGGCCCGCCCACCCGATCACATCGAGAGGATTCGGATTCAGCCCTTCGACGTAAGGCTTGACCAGCTGCACTGTTGCATAGTGCAGCACGGGAATTATGGGAGCGTCATCCAGCAGCATCTGCTCGGCGTTGCGCAGAAGTCTGAATCGTTCGGTCCGGTCGAGGGTACTGCGGGCCCGGCCTAGCAGGAGATCGAATCGCCCGTCGTGCCAGCCGGTCAGATTGTTGGGGTTTCCCGTCTGAAAGACGGTGAGGAATTCCTCCGGCGCAGGCAGATCGGCAAGCCACGAGCTTCTGAGCAGATGGAAGTCGCCCTGGCGCCCCCTCTCCTCCATCGAGGCGAATTCCATCGGTACCAGTTCGAGATCGATCCCAAGCTGCTGCTGCCACGCCCCCTGCAGGAACTCTGCGATCATGCCGTGCGGTCCGCCTGCGTTGTAGAGGTAAACGAGTGCGGGCATTCCCTCGCCGCCGGGATAGCCGGCCTCGGCGAGCAGCCGGCGAGCTCTCTCGATATCCACCGGTTCCCTCTCCGGAGGAGTCCAGTCGGGCAGGTCGGTCGAAACGAGCACCCGGCTCGGTATGTGTCCTGTTCCATATATCTGTCCGGCGATAGATTCCCGGGGAACGGTCATTTCGAGTGCGCGGCGAACCCTCAGGTCGCTGGTGGGGGCTTTACGGGTATTCACCTCCAGATAGTAGGTGGCGTAGACCGGGCTGACGTGCACTTCCGGAGCTCCCTGCTGCAGAAGCTGACGGGCCTGATCCATCGGGATCGTGTTGGCGGTGGTCCAGTCTATCTCGCCGGCCCGGTACAGGTTGATGGTGGTTGCCGGATCGGTCAGCGGAAGAAGGACCACCCCCTGCAGTTTCACCGCCTCTCTGTTCCAGTAGGTATCACTGCGGCGCACCGTGAGCCTGTCGTCCGGCTGCCAGCTCTCCAGAACGAAGGGGCCGTTGCAGACAGGATCGGTTCCGGCGGGCCAGTTGAGATAATCACTCCGGACAGAAGGTGCCGGCAGGGGAAAGTATGGAGGAAGCGCCGTTCGTGCAGGGAATCCGGGATCGGGGTGCTCCAGTTCCACCTCGAGCAGGTTGTCGGAGAGAGCGCGCACACCCAGAGTACCCGGCTGAGCCTCTCCTCTGTTTATCTGCCCGGCGCCCTTGATCGGGTACAATCCTTCCGCGGTTTCGGCACCGAAGCGGGGATCGAGCACCCGCCGCCAGGCAAAGATGAAATCTCCGGCCGTAACGGGCGTGCCGTCACTCCATCTTGCATCTGAGCGGAGTTCGAATGTGAAAAGAGTAGCCGTACTGTTCGCGCTCCACCCCCGGGCAACACCGGCGGTTGTGCGTCCATCGGAGGTGAATGAGAGCAATCCTTCGAAGAGAAGTCTGGCCACGCGCCAGGAGGGCTGGTCGCTGTAGCGGGTTGGATCGAGTCCGGTCGGATCTCCGCCGCTGGCTATGCGCAGAACCGGCTCCTGCGGCGGTATCACGCGTCCCACGAATCCGGATCGATCTTCGCCACTGCCGCACCCGGCAGTCGAGGCGAGCAACAGGAGTGCGATCACTCCGGATATATGATGGCTGTGTTTCATCGATCGGGGCTCCACGGCTGTATTCTAGTGCCCTGTCCAGATATCATAATGAAATCCCACGATAAGTGCATTCGAATGGCGGATATTTGTGCGGTTTAAAGATGCTTGCAATCTGAACAGAAGAAGGACAGATTTGAAAATCTGTGGGTAAAGGAATCGAGTGCCGGGGTAGCTCAGTCGGTAGAGCACCGCGCTGAAAACGCGGGTGTCCGCAGTTCAATTCTGCGCCCCGGCACCATCTTTCGAGTGATATCTGCGCCGATTTGACACTGCCCGATTCGCAACCTACTTTACTGCAATGGGTTGCGTTTGCCTTTCTGACAAGCCACAGTAGCTCAGCTGGTAGAGCAGCTCACTCGTAATGAGCAGGTCAGCGGTTCAAGTCCGCTCTGTGGCTCCATATTATTCAACCCATTGGCCGGAGAGCTCCGAGGAGGGCCGGGTGTCTGTTTCTGCTGATACATTGATGGCGGGTGTTTCGGGAATCCGAGGCATTGCAGATCGCGATCTCGACTCAATGGTTATTGAAGCCTATACCTCCGCATACGCAGCCAGGTGCGGCGACGGCTCCATACTGCTGGCCCGCGATCCGAGGCCCTCGGGACCTGTGCTCCGGGAGGTGATCATAGAAACTCTCCTGGGTATGGGGAAAACCGTGGTCGACCTCGGCATCATACCGACACCGACCCTGCTTCTGAATACAGCCCTGCTCAAAGCGGCAGGCGGGATCATGATAACCGCCAGTCACAATCCGATCGAATGGAACGGCCTCAAATTCGCAGATCCCCGGGGACGGTTCCTGGCCCCCGAAACCTCGCTCGAAATCATTGCAGAGGTCGAGATACTGCTCGCAGAGGGTGGGGATGAGGCAGCAATGAGGAGCCGATCGGAGAAAGGTGCCGCCGTCGGGAAATTCAGGGAGGACATGGGTGCGGCCGGCCGGCACATGGAGCTTGTGGCAGGGGCCAGGGGTGTGGATACGAAGGCGATCGAAGGGGCGGAGCTTGCGGTGGTTGTGGACTGCGGCGGAGGTGCGGCATCCGGGATAGTACCCTCATTCCTGGAAGGTTGCGGCGTTGAGGTGCATCCCCTCTACTGCGATCCGGACGGTACCTTCCCCCGCCCGCCCGAGCCGCTGCCGCCCGCTCTGGTCGATCTGGGCAGAGAGGTCGTGGAGAGGGGAGCCGACCTTGGAGTGGCCCTCGATCCCGACGCCGACAGGCTGGCCCTGGTCGGACCCGACGGAGAACCGATGGGTGAGGAAGTGACCCTGGCACTGGCGGCCAGAAGGGTTCTGGAAGTGGTCGAAGGACCCGTGGTGACGAACCTGTCGACCTCCAGGATGATAGACGATGTCGCATCCGGGGCCGGCACTGCTCTTCTGCGCACTCCTGTCGGCGAGATAAACGTGGCAAACGGCATGCTGGCCGCGGGAGCGATAATCGGCGGAGAGGGCAATGGAGGTGTCATCCATCGCGACGTTGTCACCGGGCGGGACGGCCTGACCGGCTCCGCACTGATCCTTACGGCCCTGGCGTTGAGCGGACTGGATCTCCCGGGTCTCAGAGCGACCGTTCCGAATTACGCAATGCTCAAGTCGCGCTATGCACTGCCGGGTGGTGGAGCAGAGGAGCTGAGGCGCAGTCTGAAGGAGCTTCCGGCCAGATACCCGGAGGCCGGGGCAGATGGCCGGGATGGGGTCCGGCTCGACTGGGCCGACAGGTGGGTGCACGTGCGACCGGGCAACACCGAACCGATAGTGAGGATCATAAGCGAGGCGCCCCGCCGGGAGGAAGCCCGGGATCTTATTGAGGATATCGCATCCACAATGGACCTGAATTCAGAGTGAGTGCCATGGAACAGTTGCTTGTAGCCATTGAGCATCCGGAGATCAGGGGAGCTCTCGAACAGACCTCTCCCGATGCCCGTGTGATGATCCTGGACGATCGGGAGAAAATCGAAAAGTACATCGGAGCCAAACCGGTTGACCTTCTGCTGATTCCAGGGGAGATAGACGAGGAATCCGCCGAGAAGATGAGAGGGATCCAGCGGCGTCAGAGCAATCACGGACAGCTGCTGCGGATAGGCACCGGGGGGCGCGCACTCGATCTGGCCATGCTCGACCCGTGGCGGGGAGTCGACGCGCCTCCTCCTCCACACGAGGATGATCTTTCTGAGATCATTGCTGCTCTGCTGGAGTTCACGCGGGTGGGCAATCTGACAGGCCTGCTCGGCACGAGCGAGTCTATGGCAAGCGTCTTGAGGACTGTTGTGCGGGTATCCCCTACAGATCTTCCGGTGCTCATTCGAGGTCCTTCCGGAACGGGCAAGGAGCTCGTGGCACAGGGCATACACCGGGCCAGCCGCCGCCACGAAGAGCCCTTCATAGCGGTCAATACTCCGGGATTGAGCGGAACACTGATCGAATCGGAACTCTTCGGTCACGAGAAAGGAGCTTTCACCGGGGCGATAAACAGAAAGGCCGGAGTGTTCGAGGCCGCCGGGAATGGGACTATTTTCCTGGATGAGATAGGCGATCTCTCCAGGCAGCTCCAGTCGAAACTGCTCAGAGTGCTGGAGCAGAATGAATTCGTGAGGGTGGGGGGTACCGATCCGTTGATTGTAAGGGCAAGGGTTGTGACGGCAACAAACGTGGATCTGGAACTGGCTGTTGAAGAGGGAAGGTTCAGGGAGGATCTCTACTACCGGTTGAAGGTGGTCACGATATACATCCCTCCACTCAGGGAACGCCCCGAAGATATTATCGATCTGCTGTATCACTTTGTGGCCCAGACGTGCCGTACAAATGACACCACCTTCATGGGCTTCACCGATGAGGCGCTGGGGAACCTGCAGAGATACCGGTGGCCTGGCAACGTTCGGGAACTGCGGAACCTGGTGGAACAGATAGTTCTGCTCCACCCCGAGGAAAAGATCACGGCAGAGAAGCTGACCCGGATTTTCGAGGAGCGGTCAAGGGACATCCGCAACCTGCCGACCCTCACGGGAAAGACACCCGACCAGGTGGAGAGAGAGATGATCCTGCAGTCGCTCAGAGCGCTCAAGGATGAGATTATGGATATGAGGGGGGATATAGAACAGATTACGGCGGCCGGCGAGGGGGAGGAGCACAGGCAATGGAGATCCGTCACCGAGGATCAATCGGGACGGAGTGGAGTCGGTTCCCATGACGACGATCCTCTTCACGGCTCGATTACACTGCCGCTCGGCATGCCTCTCGAAGAGGTTGAAATGAGGCTGATCCTCGAAACACTCGATCGCCTCAACGGCGACAAAAGGCTTACTGCCGAAGTTCTGGGGATAGGACTTCGAACCCTCTACCGGAAGCTCGAGAAAGTGGAGTAACTGAGTAGCGGCAGCAGGGAACAAATCGATCGGTGGAGGAGTTTTACTACAAAGATTACCGGCGCCGATGCCGACAAAAGGAGTTGAAGGGGATAATGAAAGAGCAAGTATTTCGAAGGTGGATCCCGCTTTCCAGTGTGATGGTGATGGGGATCTTCGTGGGTCTTATCGTTGCGGGAGTATGGGATTCCACACCGCGCATAATAGCATCTGACCTGGCCCTCGATGCACTGAGTGAGCCTGGGGAGGTCATTGTCACGCCGGCCTCGAACACCGTGGCGGAGACGGCACCCGTTGAAGAGCTGGTAGATGCGGGCAACGCCGGTGCTGTTCAGCAGGCAAATCTGCCCTCCCTGCGCGGTCCGGCCGCCGCTGTCCGTCCGGCCGTCGTGTCGGTGCAGGTTGTCAGCTGGAGGGAGGTTTCATCGCGCAGCTTCCAGTTCCCGATACCGCCCGATATGCTTCCGGAGGAGTTCAGGGACAGGTTGCCCAGATTCCATGACCCGGAGCAGAAGGAAGACCGGGAGGGACAGAGGGAACGAGTCCCAGGCGCGGGTTCGGGCTTCATATTTTCCGAGGACGGATACATCATCACCAACAACCATGTGGTTGCCGGTGCTACGGAGGTGACGGTGGTGCTTCCGGACAAGCGCCGCTTCGAGGCAGAGATAATCGGTACAGATGAGATTACCGATGTGGCAGTTATCAAGATAGAAGCGGAAAACCTTCCGACCATACCTCTGGGAGACTCCGATACCCTCGAGATAGGCGACTGGGTGCTGGCGGTGGGCAATCCGCTTAATTTCAATTTCACGGTAACCGCCGGCATAGTCAGTGCGAAGGGTCGATCCCTCGACCTGGGTCCGAGAGACGAACGGGGGACCCGCCTCGCGATCCAGGATTTCATCCAGACTGATGCCGCCATCAACAGGGGCAACTCGGGTGGTCCTCTGGTGGACCTGAATGGACGCGTTGTCGGGATCAACTCGGCAATCGCCAGCAGTACCGGTCTCTACACCGGTTACGGCTTTGCAATACCGATCAACCTGGCACGCACTGTAGCGCGCGACCTGATCGAGTTCGGCAGGGTGAAGCGTTCGTGGCTCGGCATCCTCTTCAGAGAGATCAACGCCACCGACGCCAGGGCCCGCTCTCTTCCCGATAATCCTCCGATAGGTGCCCTCGTCACCGATGTCACGGCGGGCGGCTCCGCGGATGAAGCCGGTATGAGGACAAATGACATCATCCTGGAGATCGACGGCGAGCCGATCGAGAATTCGGGTCAGCTGCAGACCCTTGTAAGCACAAAGCGCCCGGGCACCAGGATAGAGATGCTGGTCTACAGGGGCGGCAACAGCCGCAGGGAGGGCCGGAAACTGACACTTGCGGTCACCCTGCAGGAGAGGCCCGATGACACTTCCCGGCCCACGCAGCAGAGGCAGGAGGAAAAGAGCGACAAGCTGGGCCTCATTGTGTCTGATCTGACGCGTGAAGCGGCTCGTGAATTCGATTATGAAGGTGACGGGGTGCTGGTGGAGGGGATCGAGAGATACGGGCCGGCAAACAACGTAGGATTCCAACGGGGCGGGTTCATCCTGATCATGGTCGACGGGGAGGAAGTGAGCAGCGTCAGAAGCTACAACAGGGTTCTGGAGGAGCTCGAATCGGGCAGTTATGTGGTCATCACTTATCTTGCTCCCGATCGGCAGGGTGAACTGCGGGAGAACAGCGCAACGGTGAGGGTGCGCTGAACGCTTCAGGCGGTTCAAGCGTCAAGAAAAATGGAGACATGAGCCTGTCCGAGAAACTGACGATAGCGAGGGTTACGCTAGCGCAATCCGCAGCCGGAGTGTTTCTCGGACAGGCTCATATAGGGCGCGATTGAAAGAAGCTGGCAGTCTTGTGCGCCCCTGCTATATTTGTTATCCATCAGAGCCCGGAACCGCCGGGCGCACAATACGATCGAAGGAGTGGAGGATGCGTCGTCTCACCTCTCAGAATGGTGTCAATTACATCCAGATGCTGCTCGTGATAGTGATCGCGGGTATCGTCGCGGCCCTGGCTGTTCCCTACCTGCTCAACCAGGGGGTTGAGGAAATACAGGCACTCGCCCGCCAGAGGGCGGAACGCATCGCCCTGGCCCAGGAAGAGTACTACGCAACCCATGGTCTCTTTACCATGCAGAGAGACTCGCTGCTGACGACTCTTGCAGACTCCACCGATCTGATAGATCCGACTTCGAATTATCCATTCCTGATAGGTATCGCTAACGCAGGGCAGGACTACTCCATTTCATCGACGGGTGATTTCTATCTCCTCATTGTGACCGAAGACCGGCTGGACAATCTCCAGGAAGCAAGGCAGAAGTGGCACGAATACCAGCTCACCCTGGGTGCTCAGGGCCGGCGGCGCAGCCCTTAAAGAAGTGCCTACCTGAGAAGTGCCCACTTACGAATACGAATGCCTCGAGCACGGTCACCGGTTCGAAGAATTCCAATCGATGACGGATCCGCCGCTTAAAACGTGCAGTGTCTGCGGCGGAGAGGTACGCAGACTGATAGGCGCCGGAGCCGGGATCATTTTCAAGGGATCCGGTTTTTACCAGACAGACTACCGGAGCGAATCATACAGGAAAGGTGAGAAAGCTGAAAAATCCGAATCTTCGGCTTCTTCGGGCGATGGTAAGGAAAGCGGCACCGGCGGCGGGAGCAAATCGGGTAAACCGGCCACCAGAACCCCTGGGCCGGTCGGGAAGAAATCCGACAGTGGATCGGAGAGCAGGAAGTAAATGAACCGGACGAACAAGGCATTCAATTATATGGTTCGGCTGTTCAGCCTTGCCGCATTGCTCCTGGCGGCTGCCTGCGGCGGCATGGACTGGCAGAGCGAACTGGACGATGCGCTGGCTGCGGCGGTCGGAGGACCGGAGCAGCTCATCAAGAGTCTGGAAGAGTTCCTCGACATGGAACCGCCTGAAAAATTCGAAAGCGAGGCACGGTTCACCATCGGATTCACATTTGCCGAAGGATTGAAGCAGTACAATGAAGCCCGTCGCTGGTTCAGCGAACTTCTGGAGGAGGATCCCGACAGCGAATGGGCGGAAGAGGCAGAGTGGATGCTCGAAAACATGGAGAAGGACATAGAGGACGTGCTTCCAAATCTCAGGGACGAGATTCCGCCGCCGGTAGAGGAGATTCCCCCATTATAGAAATGCCTCCCGCCGGATCGACCGATGGAAGGCATCGCTATTCAATACTCCAGGGGACGGCATTCGGAGAAAGGCAGCGCTTCTCCTTCAATACTATAAGGGCTTTTAAAGGCGCCGGTCCCATTTTATCATCGCTATCGCAAGCGATGGAACACCCGGGGGGTGTCGGTCGTTTACGGGTCACGGCGATGCATTCAGGAACCGAAGCCGACCCTCATGCTACGTAATGTAAACGGCCTTTCTCAGTGGCCGATCCCCCGGTGAGATTGAGTGTGAGGAAATGAGCCGTCGAGAGCAAGGTAAATTGTACAATCAAAATATTGAACGGGGCACAGGTTGAACCAGCGTTCCAGTAAAATTGTACACCTGATTGCGTCTCTGATTGTGATTCTCTTGTCGGGATGCAGTCTGAGCGCCGATAATCCGGCCGGGATAGATTATTCGGGCCGCGGACCCAGTTCGATCCTGACCGATACACTGGTGGTGACTGCTGCCGATACGACCTGGACCTACGATCTTTCCCTCGAGCGATCTCCGATTCTAATGGTTGGCGAATACGGCGGTTACGAAGCAGCCACTCTGCTGAGATTCGTCGGTTACGTCGAAGGGGCGGATGTAGTGACCGCGAAGCTGATCCTGAACGGGATCACGGCCGATACCGACGGCGATTCCACAGATACCATCACGCTCAATCTCTACCGGGTTACTGCAGAGTGGGATTCTTCATGGAGTGGTGACGATCTGGGAGGTCTTTCTGCGATCCTGGGAGAAGTGCTCTCCCAGCGCCAGATCCCGCTGAGCGCCACCTCCGACACACTTGCCTTTTCAATTCCCGTAGATCTGGTACAGAGCTGGGTGGATGACACTGGAGAAGCCGTAAAGGGGGTTGCCCTGGTCGCTACCTCTCCCGCCGCGTTCCTGATGCACTTCGACTCCGACAATGCAATCTCCACCAGAGCGGGATTAAGGCCGCATCTGGAGTATGAATACATCCACCCCGATGGTGGTGATCTGAGGGCTGAGAGCAAGGAAGCCGCAATGGATCTTTCACTGATCAGTATCAGCGGGACCCCGGCTTCCGATGAACTGTGGGTCGGTCGCGGTGTGCCTTTCAGATCTCTTTTTACCTTCGACACATCGGCCCTGCCAGCCGACATAACGGTGAACCGTGCACAACTCAATCTGGGTGTTAAAACGGATGAAGGGATCAGCGATGGGGTTTCGATTGTCGCTGCACTTCCCCTTTCTGAAGACCCCTGGAACCTGCCTGTTGACGATATAGTAACCTCCGGTTCAACCAGCCCGGGTGTTACCGTGGCCCTGTCGGACAGCGCCGCCAGCCTGATAGTAACAAGCGCTCTCGGAAAATATTTTGAGCAGGATCTGCAGCAGCTTGGGTTAATGGTGTTCTCTATCGGGGAGGGCAGTGGAGTCGGCCTGATAAAATTGTGGGACAGCACGGCCACTCTCCCCAATCGTGCAACACTCCAGATCATCTATTCGCTGCCCTCAGGGATTACACCGTGAAAATCCTGAAGATGCATCCGCATCGCACTGCCCCGGCAGCTCTTCTGCTTGCGGTCGGGCTCATCGTGCAGATCGGCATACCGGCGAACTCTCTGGCACAGACGGCCTTTGGATTGAAATGGTTCGGGGAGCTGCGCCATAACTCATCACCCCGCATGCTGGCCCTCGGCGGGCTCTCCGCTGTGGTTCCGTGGGGTGGAGAAGAGGGAGTGGTCGGGCAGTTGAATCCGGCTCTTCTGGCCGATGTGCAGAAAGTTCTCTACAGTTTCACCTGGGAACTGGGTCAGCTCTCCGGTTCCTATTCCGACGGAGAGGGCACTCTTACACAGAGCGGACCGAGGTTGGTGGGACTGGCTGTACCGCTTGGCGGGGGAGTGGCAGCAGGGATCAGCCTGCAGAGTTATACGACGAGTGAGTTCGAGATACACAGCGATGGCATGGCACCGGGTGAGATACCTGTCAGATTCGATTACAGAGGAACCGGGGGATTGAGCCAGGCGACAGCAGGCGTGGCCTGGAAAACTCCCTCCGGGGCCGTTTCGGTTGGTCTGGAGAGCGAGTTGCTCTTCGGCTCGGTCAAGCAGGAGTGGAGGATAAATTTTGAACCGGCCGATTATTCCGATACATCAGATCGCCTGCAGAGGCAGCACTTAGGCGGCAGGTGGCGTTTAGGACTGCAGGTTGTACCGGTTGAACGGCTGAAAATCGGGGTGGCAGTGGGAACCAGGGGGACCCTCGGTGTAGAGCATATCTTCATAACATCCAGCTCGAAGGCCGATACAGTAGAGGGGGAGTTGAAGATGGGAGAGACCCTTCTGGTGGGAGCAGGATGGGCGCTGAACGATATCTGGTCGGTGTATGCCGACTACAGGCAGGCCGCCTGGAACAGGATGGAGTGGATTGAGGAACCGGTCTCAACAGGCTCCAGCGGTGCCGCAAACGATTTCAGCGGTTTCTCCGCCGACAGTGATTTCGGAATCGGCATTGAAAAGCTCGCCAGGCCGCATGAAGAACAGACCTCTTTCTGGGATACCTTCCCGATCCGGGCAGGGTTGAGGCTGGGAACCATCTACGCGCCCGACCTCAGCGGAGGATCAGTGTCTCAATGGTATGCAACACTTGGTACAAAGCGGCCGATAGGCCGCCAGAACAATGCGTGGATCGACCTGGCCCTCGTGATTGGCGGACGTACTGCTGCTGACGCGGCCGGGGCGAGTGAGGGTTTCTGGCGAATTCAGATCGGGGTGACGGGAGCCGAGCGCTGGTTCCTGCCGCCACAGAGATAATGGAAACAATTTTTCAGAAGATCCAAGGAGGGATTTTAATGCGTCGACAATTCCTGACGATGGCACTGATGGTGCTCATGGCCGGAGTCGCCTCAGGCTGTGCTTCGGGACTGCAGCAGGGCCTCGACGACAACGCGGCGGCAATCATGGCAATACAGGATCGCGTTGAGCAGATGGCCCAGCAGAGCAGTCAGCAGGCGCAGGAAATGGAGGCACTGCGCCGTGACATGGAACAGCTGGGATTGAAAGTAACTCAGACTGAGGAACAGGTAGGGGTGCTTAACAACAAGTCTGAAAACCTCAACACCCGTGTCCAGTTGCTCACCGACGACCTGACCAGGTTCAAGCGAGAAGCAGGAACCCAGCCTGCGGCGCCCGGTGCACTTCGGTTCGCCGAGGGGCCTCCCGCAACTGCGGCGGCGGGCAACGTCCAGGCCATATATGACAGCGGCCTGCGTCTCTACAACTCGGACAGGCCCCGCGATGCCATCGCGGAGTTTGCCAGGGTACTCGAGACCGCTCCGACGAGCGATCTGGCCGATAACGCGGAGTACTGGACCGGCGAGTGTTACTACAAACTGGAGGAGTACCCGAGAGCTCTCGAGGCATTCAAGAGGGTCTTCAACCACCAGGGTTCAAACAAGTACGAAGACGCCCAGTTGAAGATCGGGATGACCTATCGGGAGATGGGAAACAGGGATGAGGCGATCTCCGCTCTTCGGGAACTGCTGCAGAAATACCCGAACAGCCAGTACGTCGAGATAGCCCGTGCCATACTTGTCGACCTGGGCGGCTGAGGAGTCGCACCGTCCGTGGCGTGAAGGGTCGATAGTCTGATATGAGGCTGAGGTGTAGAACAGGCAGGGTATTGCCTTCTCTGGCAGTTGCGGGGGCGGTGCTGGTGGTCGGGTGTGCCGGTGTGCCGAAACCCCCGCCCGATGCTTCACCGGAGGAGAGGCTCAGATACGGATACCGCCTGCTGGAAAAGGGAACCACCTACAACGCCAAGCAGGTATTCGAGGAACTCATCTACTCAGCCCCGGGCAGCGCGATCATAGACTCCGCACACTACGGACTGGCAGAGACATTCTTCACCGAGGACAACTACTATCAGGCTCTGATCGAGTACGAGATCCTGGTCTCCTCCTTTCCCAGAAGTCCACTTGTGGATGATGCGGCATTCAAGGTCGGGCTCTGTTACTGGGAGCAGTCACCCAGCTACAAGCTTGACCAGACGGAGACCAGAAGGGCGATAGACGCCTTTCAGATCTTTCTGCTCGACTACCCTGGAAGTGAATATGTCGGCGAAGCTGTCGATTATCTCTACCGCTGCCGTGAGAAACTCGCACGGAAACTCCTTTACCAGGGAACCACCTACTCGAAACTGGGAACCGACGGCGACATGATAGCCGCCATTATCGCTCTTCAGGAGATGCTGCAGCTCTACCCCGACTCCTCCTATACGGGCGAAGCCCTGTGGTGGCTGGCAGAAGCCTTCTACCGACTCAGTCGATATGAGCAGGCTGCAGTCGTCTACGGCTCACTGGTAAGGGGGTACCCCGATTCGAAGCGCTTAAAAGCCGCCAGGGAGCGGCTGACGGAGCTGGGTTCCCGTCCCGGAGCAGTATCAGTTCCGCCTCCCCGGCCGTGAAAGTCGGTGTCTTCGGCGGGGCTTTCGATCCACCCCACGTCGGGCACATGATTATAGCGGAGGGCGTGCGCACCTCTCTCGATCTCGATCGGATTCTGTTCATCCCCTACACGATCGGACCTCACAGGCCTGATGGACCGGCGGTTGAGACCCGTCACAGGCTGCAGATGCTTGAGCTTTCCACCGGTGATAATGAATACTTTGAGATAGATGATCTCGAACTGCGGCGCGGCGGGGTCTCCTTTACCATAGATACCCTTCGCTCTCTTGCCCAGGCCCGTCCCGGTGATGAACTCGTACTCATAATAGGATCTGATCAACTGCCGGTATTCTCCGACTGGAAGGAGTGGAGGAACATCCTCGATATGGCGCAGGTTGCCGTTATCGAGCGTCCCGGCTTCGATCTGGACAGCGGGCCCGATGAACTGACGGGCAGGATGATTCCGGTCCGGCTGTCCCTGCTGCTGATCTCCTCCACGATGATAAGAGAGAGAGTATCGGCCGGTCTCAGCATCCGATACCTGGTGCTCCCTGCAGTTGCCGGCTACATTGAGGAGCAGAAACTCTACCTTGATGACTCCAGCGGGGAAGCGGGGTAAAAAGAGAGCATGCTCGATCCAAGGCTCATCCGGAACGAACCCGATCGCCTGGCCGCAGGTCTGGCGGCCAGACAGGTTGAAGTCGATATCGAATCTCTGGTGGCCATGGAGGCCCGCCGGCGGGCAATGATCGCCGAAACCGAAGACCTGAAGCGCGAGCGCAACGAAGCGAGCGAAAGAATCGCCGGGATGAAGAAGGAGGGGAAGGATGCCTCCGATGCGATAACTGCGACCCGTGCCCTCTCCGATCGAATCAGGGAACTCGACACCGCTCTCTCCGAACTTCAGGAACAGCTCGATCTCGAGCTGCTCTCCCTGCCGAATCTGCCCGATCCGAAGGCACCGGTGGGTACCTCTGAAGCGGACAACGTGGTGGTGAAAACGTGGGGCGAGTCCCCTGCCTTCGAATACCCCCTGCTCGATCACGTCGAGCTGAGCAGGAGTCTCGGGCTCATGGACTTCGCCGCCGCCGGACGCATCTCGGGAAGCGGGTTCATCCTTTTCACCGGCAACGGAGCCAGGATGGTCAGGGCCCTCATCAATTTCATGCTGGAGCATCACACCGGTCTCAATGGTTACCGTGAGGTATGGCCCCCCGTGCTGGTCCGCCGTGACAGCATGGTGGGCACTGGCCAGCTCCCCAAGCTTGAAGACGATATGTACCGCGTGGAGAGGGAGGATCTCTTCCTGATTCCGACCGCCGAGGTGCCGGTGACCAATATCCACCGCGAGTCGGTAGTGAAGGAGGAGGAGATGCCGATCTCGTATGCCGCCTACTCCGCCTGTTTCAGACGCGAGGCGGGAGCCCACGGAGCAGACACCAGAGGGCTCTTCCGTGTGCATCAGTTCGACAAGGTGGAACTGGTGCGCTTCTGCACTCCCGAAACGAGTGAAGATGAGCACAGGCTGCTGCTGGGGCACGCCTGCGGAATCCTCGAGCGGCTCGGTCTTCACTACAGGGTTCTGGAACTGTGCACCGGAGATCTCAGCTTTGCCGCCCAGCGCTGTTATGATCTGGAGTTGTGGGCGCCGGGTTCCAACCGGTGGCTCGAGGTATCATCCTGCAGCAATTTCGGCGATTTCCAGGCCCGCAGGGCCGATATCCGTTTCCGCCGCACCTCAGACGGCAAAGTGGGTTTCGTTCACACAATGAACGCCAGCGGGGTGGCGGTGCCCCGGCTGCTGGTGGCATTGATAGAGTCTTACCAGACCGACGAGGGCAGCGTAATAGTGCCTGAACCTCTGCGTCCCTATATGGGAGGTACATCGCTGCTCACTCCGGAGTGACATGTCGGGGAACCTTCCTGGAAGATTCAGCAGGACATTCTGGCTTCAGACGCTGGCGTTGCTGGCGGCTGCCGTTGTCGTCGTGGTCAGCCTGGCCTACAGCAACAGGCAGATAGAACACCTGCGCGATCAGACCCGCGGCTTCACCCGCTCCTATGCGGAACTGATCAGTTTCGTGGCAACAGATACGTCCGCCTCCAGTTCGCAGCTCGATATCGCATTCAGCCACCTCATTGCACAGTACGACTTTCCGTATGTGGTCACCGATACTTTCGGCACGCCCCTGGCCTGGAGGGGGGTCGGGTACCCTGCAGAGAGTGCCGGTGCCGGTGCTCTCGACCGGATAGCCGCCAGGGCCCGGATGTTCGACCGCCAGTTCGAGCCGATACCTCTCGAGGTCCCCGGCGCTCCTCAGATATTCCATTACGGTGATCCTCCCTCGGTTCGCCGGCTCCGCATACTTCCCTACATACAGCTCGGGCTTCTGGCCTTCGTGCTCCTGCTGGTGTGGTGGTCGCTGAAGGCGGGCCTTGCCCGTCAGAGGAGCCTTGTCTGGGTCGGTCTGGCCAGAGAGAGCGCTCACCAGTTCGGTACGCCCCTGTCAAGCCTGCAGGGCTGGATGAAACTGCTCGGTGATCAGATGGAAATCTCCGGAGGATTCCGGTCTGAATCGGAGGATTCCCCGATCCCCGGTATCGAAGATATCATGTCTGCCATGGAGGATGATGTGGAGCGGATGGTCCGCGTGACCAGACGCTTTGCCAGGATAGGGGGCAGGGTGGGTGCGGGGTCCGTCGATCTGGTGAAAATAGTCAGCGGCGTGGTCGATTATATGCGCGGCAGAGCACCGCAGCGGGCTGCAAGCGTGATATTCACGGAGGATTACGGTTCACCGCCCGATGTGCTGGGTCAGGAGGAACTGCTCGAATGGGTGGTGGAAAACCTGTTGAAGAACGCGCTCGATGCACTGGGCGGGGAATCGGGGGAGATCATGATTCAGGTTACCTCTGATGAAAGCGGTCGGAATGCGGTTCTCAGGGTGGAGGATACCGGCAAGGGGATAGTACCGGCCGATCAACGTCACATATTCGATGCAGGTTTCAGCCGGAAACGGAGAGGCTGGGGCCTCGGGCTTGCTCTTTCGAAGAGACTTGTGGAGGAGTTCGGAGGGCGGCTCTATCTGGTCAGAAGCAGGCCCGGAGAGGGCACTCTGTTCGAGGCAGTCCTGCCGGCCGCTGGTAAAGACACAGATTGAATCGCCCGTTCCGGAGATTATCTGGATGAAAGCTCTGATCCAGCGTGTCAACCGGGCTGAGGTGAGTGTCGCCGGCGAGGTGGTCGGTTCGACCGGCCCGGGGATGCTGATACTGCT
>VAOY01004433.1_pt1 | contig 16102 bp, 15 predicted proteins | sample 3393881 | NCBI WGS metagenome assembly VAOY01 (sample SAMN08290430, study PRJNA428436) | hydrothermal vent metagenome | isolation source: Deep-sea hydrothermal vent chimney | place: Indian Ocean: Southwest Indian Ridge
CTTTACTTTAATTATGTTTAATTTTCCCATGCAAAAACTATAGCATGTCAATCATATTATTCAAGCATAAATTCACTTTTTATTTATTGACGGTTACTAAGGTAAAAAATGGAATATATAAAATTATCTTTAATTCGGCTTTCCTGAAAGCTAAAAAAATCTGCGAAACAATATGGATTGCCGGGGACGCGAAAGTTCTGCGGGTCAAGTATTCTTATTTGCGGATACCGTATCCCGATTGGCGTTCTGAGGACTTCGGCACTTCTCGTGAAAACGGAGAAGTGAGGAGAGCCGCGAACCAGGCAATACGGGCGGTAAATGCACTGGATGTGGAATTCTTCGACCGGATAACGCTGCGCGGCAATAAAGCCAGGTTGGGAAAAAGAATTGTCAGGAATATAAAAAAACAATACGAAAAAACCGGCGGCGCGTACAAATACCAAATTGCACAAACTTTCAGATATACGAGAAATTTTCCGGGGCGGACTGAACTTAACGGCGTTATCGTTTATATAAAGTGTTTGTACATGATAAAGGGAAATCCTTACCACCGAGGCATAATTCTTGTTTTGTACAAGGATAACAGCAATGCCAAACCGTGCTGGGAGATTTACAGATTTTCATTCAGACGATTGGTCCGGCAAAGAAAGCGAAACAAAAAAAGGATTTTAAAATCATGAAAAAACGAATTAGTGACTTTACTCTCATAGAGTTGCTCGTCGTGATAGTGATCATTGCTATTCTCGCCGGAATGCTCCTGCCGGCGCTGAATAAGGCGCGCCTGAAAGCATCCGGGGCCAATTGTCTAAGCAATATGCATCAAATCCATCTCTATCTGCTTCAATACACACTGGATTTCGGCGGCTATTATCCCTCTGCGAAAATAGCTCCCGCCTGGGGGGACGGTACTATCGGCTGGACCAATAAATTACGAGTTACCGCCAATGCGCAGAAGAAAATTTTCAAATGTGCTAAAGATACCCGCAGAGAATTTTCTTACTCATTGAATTGCAATGAAGTATATGTCAAGACAGGAGGTCCTGACAGTTGGCATGAGTCACAATTCTCCAGAGCTTCAGTCGGTTTGTCATCTTTAGTCCTGGTTGAAGAAACCGATACTGGAAGGTTCAGCGTTACGGATTCTGATCAGGATAATTATACTCAGGATACGACTCCGACTCAACCGCGGCATGGTTCCTCTGCATTTCTGTTCGTTGACGGACACGCCGAGAGTGCCAGGTTTTTCGACGCCACCAAAATGACCTATTATACAGACAAAATGGCTGCCTGGGTCCCCTAAGTCAACTGCGGATTGCGAATACGGCTCGATAGAGCAAAACCGAAGTGGGAAAAAACTGTTTTTTTTCACTCATCCATTAGTAATTCCCCTTATCAGTAATACCTTTAATAAGCTAAGGTTAAATCGGGATTTTTTTATATGTTTCAACAACATAATGTCATTACCGCCATAGAAATCGGCACCTCCAAAATATGTGTTTTAATTGGAGAAACCTCCGCTGATAAAAAACTGGCGGTAATCGGTTTCGGGGAATGTCCATCAAATAATTCAGTCATCAAGGGCGAAATCGTCGATATGGACACCGCGCTTGAACAACTCATCAAAGCTGTTTTACAGGCGGACGAAAGCTCGAACCGCGCGATAAACGACAGCAATATAATCGCCATATCAATAACTGGATCAAGTATTTTATCATATCAGGGTTCGGGGACAGTTTTCATACATAACGATGATCATCGCATCGGTGAAGAGGAAATCACTACAGCAGTTAAAAACGCGCAGTCAAATAATATCCCCTATGATAGAACGCTTATTAATTCCTTTGATTCGTATTTCCTGCTTGACGGACACAAGCGCGTTCGCAACCCAAGCGATATGACCGCACACAAACTTGAAGTCTGTATTCACGCTGTTCACGGCAAAAGCAATCAAATCGAAAATTTTTATTCATTGCTCCGCGATGCCGGCTTTGATGATGATCCCGCGCCGGTTTTCAGCGGCATAGCTTCCGCCTATGGAGTTTTGACCGAGGAAGAAAAGGAAAACGGCGCTTTACTGCTGGATATCGGCGCCGGCACCTGCGAATACCTTGCCATATTCAATATGGGAATACTTGCCAGCGGAATTTTGCCGGTGGGTTTCGAACACCTCGCGAACGATCTCTCCCTGGGCTTGGATTTACACATATCGGATTGCCGGAAATTGCTTCAGGAAGGAACTATCGTCGAACACACCCGGGGGCGTAAACCCTTTATTGAAACCCGGGCAAACCCGGGCGGCATACGCAAAATACCCTTAACTTCATTTGAAAAAATCATTGATTTACGTTTACGGGAAATTTTCCAGATTATTCACGGGAAGCTCGTAACCCAGAACATTTTACAGAATCTCAGTTCCGGCGGGGTACTGAGCGGCGGCGGAGCGCTGCTGCCGCGCAGCTCCGAATTGTTCCGCGAAGTATTTAATCTACCGGTTCGCGTCGGGCAGCCATTTGCGGCAAACGGTGCCGCCGCCGGATTGGAAAATCCGCGCTACGCTACGGTTTGGGGTACTTTAAAATTCGCTGAGGAATTCAATCAAATTGTCAATTCCAAACAAAAAAACAGTATTACTGAAAAAATATTGAACAGCGCGGACGGTGCGGCCAGCCGCTTTTTGCGCTCACTTTCAGATGTATGTAAATCCCTTAAAATTTAAAGCACATGGAACAACAAACAGAAAATAACGGACCAATTACAGTAATAGGACTTGGCGGTGCCGGAGTCAGAATAGTCAGCCGATTGGCTGATTCCCCGCATGCCGCGCATTTAAAATTGCTGGCAATTGATACTGATTCAAGCATTCTGGACGAGTGCCCCTTGGACAGCAGTCAAAAATTCCTCGCCGACAGTAAATGGCGTCAAGGCAAAGGCTGCGGCGGCAATGTTCTTGAAGGCCAACGCTCAATATCCCGTGAACGCGCTCACATTGAAGACCTTATCAGCGACAGTTCCTTGTTGATTGTTACCGGCGGACTCGGCGGCGGCACCGCGACCGGCGGCGTCGCGGCATTTGCCGGAATCGCCGGAAAACTGAAAATTTCATCAATATTTATTATTACCATGCCTTTCTCGCTGGAAGGGCACAGTAAACGCCGGACAGCCGAAAACGGCATTAAGGAATTATTGCCGGTAGCGGATGTCCTGTTATATCTGCCTAACGATTTGTTATTTTCCCGCCTGCCGGGCGACACTCACGTCGACGAAGCCTTCAAAATGGCCGACCAGGAAGTTGCCGGAACAATTATCGGCGTCAGTGAAATCATTCGCCATAACAATTTACTCGCCGCCAACTTGAGCGATATCCGGGAAGTCCTGAATAAACGCAAAAGTTTTGCCAGTATAGGCGTGGGCACGGCAACTGCGGATGACGGCTTGAATCGAAACCACATCGCGCTGCAGCGCATGCTGGATTCTCCTTTGCTCGGCGGTGTGGAAAAATTGAAAGAGGCCGATACAGTTATTGTTTCATTAACCGGCGGCAATGATTTAAAAATTGACGAAACTAAGAAAACTCTCGAGGCGTTTGAAAAATTTATCCGTCCGGAATGTCATTTAATTGTTGGTGCCAATACTGCCGCAAGTTACGACGGAAAAATTCAAATAACCGCGATAGCGATAAAATTTGATGAGCAGAAAAGGAAAGAAGAAATATCTCAAAATCCAAATTTTATGCCTGAAAAACCGCAACTCACGGAGGATAAACCAAAATTAGACAGTCTTTTCGGGACGGAATTGGAACAGGCGGAATTACCGCTGCAGAATATTTCCAGAGGAATCTTTCTGAACAGTTCGCCGGTAACCCATCAGGGCGAAGACCTTGACGTACCAAGCTTCCAGCGAAAAGGAATCATTATTGACAAAGGTTAAAGCTCCGGCGGCTTGATTCTTAGTATTCTTAATATATAATAAGTGAAACAGTTGTGAGTTTACTGATAACTGATAACAAATTAAAAAAAAAGGTGTAATCATGACAAAGGCAGTAAATCTCGCAAAAATAATTGGTGGAATTATCGTCGTATTAGTTATCATTTTTCTGGTGCTTGCCAAAGGCTTTATCGGTAGAAATGACGTCCAGAATTTCCAAATAATCCAGTCTATTGACGGCAATATAGAAATCCGGACCATTGGCGGCTATTATACCAAATTATTTCCAAAAATATGGACCTATCCTAAAGTCGTTAATGTCTTCTTTTCCGCCGATGTGCGTGAAGGTTCCCCGTCTGATGAATCCATCTCGGTTCGCTTTAAAAATAAAGGAACCGGACAATTCAGTACCCGCGTGACCTATCGTCTGCTCGGCCCTAAGGAGGAAGTGATGAAAATGCACGAAAACTGCGGTGGAAATACAGAAATCGCGGATGGAATCGTTCTTTCCAAACTCAAAGAAATAGCCCGTGTCGCGGCTTCTCAAATGACTTCTTCTGAAGCGATTGAACAACAGGAAAAATTTATTGCCGATATCAGAAAACAATTCGTCGGCAACATATCTTTGAAAGGAATGGGGATAACCGTTGACAAAGTCGAACTTACTGACTTGAACTTTGACAGTGATACGCTTGCTCTTTTTAAGGCACAGCAAAAAGCGATCCTGCTGGGTAAACAGGCTGAATCAAAAGAAATTCAGTACAAGATGGAATTAAAGGAAACTATGGCGAAATACAAAAAACAAATCGCTGAAGAAAGCGGTAAAGCTGAAATGGAAAAAATGAAAGCCGTTACCGATGCCCAACGCGAAAAAGAACTTGCCGAAATCGCTGCGAACAAAAAAGTTTCCGTCGCCGAATTCGAAAAGAAAGAAGCTCTGATAAGACAACAAAAACTCGTCGAGATTGCCGGGCTGGTAAAGGAAGAAGCCCTGGTAAAAGCCAGACAACAAGAAGAAGTTGCCCAGATAGAACTTGTTCAGGCAAAACTTGACGCGCAAACAAAGATCGCGCTTGCCGAAGCCAAACAAAAAGAAATCCAACTATCAGGTGCCATCACCGAAAGAGAAAAAGTCCTCGCGGAAATCCTGGCGAACAAACAGGTTGCCGTCGCCAAAGCTTACGGCACTGCTGTTGCCGGAGCGACATTCCCGAAAACTATAATTGTCGGTTCCGGAAAAGATTCCGGAGATGCCGGTTTATTTAAAATGTGGCTGATGTCCATGATTGACAAAAATAAACCCGCGGCCGCGACTAAATAATTTTCATTAAAAAACTATCGAAGGAGAAGAAATTTTGAAAAAGCTGCTTATAGGAATGTGTTTCCTGTTCATGTTAAACGGATTTAATGCTTTTGCGGCAGCAAAAACCGGCAAAAAAACGAGTGTCAAACCCGCTTTGCCGGTGGTGCTTATCAAGACCTCCATGGGGGACATCAAAGTCGAACTTTATCCGGACAGAGCCCCCTTGACCGTAAAAAACTTTTTAATGTATGTAGACGCAAAACAATATAATGGAACAATATTTCACCGGGTTATTCCTGGTTTCATGATTCAAGGCGGCGGCTTTGACGAATATTTAACAAAAAAAGAAACCGGAAAACCCGTTAAAAATGAGGCCGACAACGGCTTAAGCAACAAACGCGGGACAATCGCCATGGCGAGAACCAGCGCTGTTGACAGTGCCACCAATCAGTTTTTCATCAATCTGAAAAATAATGCTTTCCTTGATTACAGAAACAAAAGCTCAAGCGCCTATGGTTACTGCGTTTTCGGCAAAGTCATCGCCGGCATGGAGGTGCTTGATAAAATCAGCAAAGTCAAAACGACACGCAAAAAACATTACAGTGACGTCCCGCAAAAGACTATAATTATCAAAGAAATCGTCAGAGTTAAATAAGTTTCCGCCAGTCGCGAAATGAAAACTTTTGCTGAAACCGCTATTCCGCACCAGGCCGTCAACCGTCATTTTCCGGCGCGTCGCAAGACTCGCCCCGGTGAGATATCCACAGCATAAAGTTTACTCCTCGAATTCAAAGTGGTATTTATTCAAATTGAGTTCAGCTTTCATTTCGATGATATGCTTTTGCAGTGCCGGGTTCACCGGAACACCTTTGTCTTTGCGTTCCAGCCAGACGAGATATTCTTTTTCGCCGGCGGTGTAGATACGCTCATATCCGGGAGCGACTTTGGAATTTCGCAGGCCGCGCAGAATATCCCCGGTAGTTTTCCTGAACTCAGCCGGGTCAATAAAAGCCTTAATATCAATCGCGATGAAAAAATGGCCCAGTCGATACGGGCATCTGGCGCCGTTCGCATCGTAACCGAGCAGGCCTTTCATAAATGCCCCCTGCTGCAGCGCCGCCGACAAAATCTCAACGACCGTCGCATAGCCGTAACCTTTATAACCGCCGCCGTCTTCGCCAATTCCGCCAAGCGGAGTAAGCGCCGCCGTACCTTTTACCAGGTCCTGCAGAATCAGGTGGGTGTCGGTACGCGTGTTTCCATCCCGGCCGATCACCCAGCCCGGCGGAATATCTTTACCCGCGCGGTCATAAACCTCAAGCTTGCCGCGCTGCGAAATACTCGTCGCGCAGTCGAGGAAAAACGGAAATTCCTCATCCGAAGGCATGCCAAAAGTCAAAGGATTGGTTCCCAGCATGTTTTCAACGCCGAAAGTCGGCGCGATCGAAGGCCGCGCGTTTGTTCCGCTAATACCGATCATATCGTTTTCTATCGCCATCAAAGAGTAATAACCGGCAATGCCGTAGTGGGTGGAGTTACGGACGGCGACCATTCCCATGCCGTATTTTCCGGCTTTGTCAATAGCCATCCGCATGGCGCGTTTACCGATAACCTGCCCCATGCCGTCATGTCCGTCAATTACCGCGGTGGCGGGCCCTTCACGAACGACCTCAAAATCCGTTACCGCATTCTGGATACCAAGTTTGATGCGATCATAATAAATAGCTTTAAGCCTGCCGATTCCATGCGAATCAATACCGCGTTTATCGGCCGAAATCAAAACATCCGCACAAATTGCGGCATCCGCTTCCGGCACTCCGACGCCGATAAAAACGTCGCGCATGAAAGCTTCCATCTTATCAAACGACACCCAGTAAATATCATTGGACATGGATTCAAACCTTTTTTTAATATTTCGTTTACAATTGCCGCTAATAACATAACGCAAAAAAAAATGTTTGCCAATAATAATCATGTTCAAGCTTTATTCCGGTTTTAAAAGGGACTATTTTCAAGATAATGCCGGATTTACATGAATTGCACTTGCATTAGAAAATAGACATAATAATATAGATAGAACCTTTTAGTTTGGAAAGAGTAATTTTATGGCTTACAGCAAAACGAAGATTATCTATTTAAGCGGCCCGATTATGGACGAACACGCCGGACAGGCCCGCGAGTGGCGCGAAACCGCTAAAAAATTATTAGCGGCCCGGTTTAAAACTCTTGACCCGATGCGGCGCAAGTTTGTCGACCGGCAAGTCGACAGCGCTAACGAAATCGTTGAATTTGATTTGCAGGACGTTCGCGATGCCGACATTATCCTGGCCAATTACAATAAAGCAAGTATCGGTACGAGTATGGAAGTATTCTACGCCTCACATGGTCTCGGCAAATTTGTAGTAGCATTTTCACCCTTTGAATTCAAAGACTGCAGTCCGTGGATGGCCCGCTACTGCACTAAAATCCTTGTTTCCCTTGAAGAAGCGTGTGAATATATCAACACCCATTTCTGCGTGCTGGAGGATGATTAATAAGCCGGCAGGCGCAGCCATACACCGCGGCATTAATTCAAAGATTTTGCTTCGTTCAGGACTCTGATTCGTCTTCCGGGGCGCGGGAACTTGATTACTATTGCGGTCCCCTCGCCTTCTCTGGTGTCGACACTCATCTCGGCGCCGTGTTCGCGCAAAACCCGCTCGATAATCATCATGCCTAAACCGGTTCCGCCTTTTTTGAAGGACTTGAAGGGATCAAACATGCACTTGAGTTTATCGGCGCTGATACCGCCGCCGGTATCGATAAATTCTAAAATCACATAATCATCATCATAAAAACCGTTGACGATAATCTCTCCACCCTGCGGCATCGCTTGAACCGCGTTGCGTAAAACGTTGAAAAACGCTTGTTTCAATTGAGAAATGTCGCCGTATATTTTCGGCAGAATTTTGGGCCAGTTGCATTTTACGGAAATATCTTTAGTTTCTATCTCGCGCTGCATGAAGGTCAATGTATCAATAATTACATCTTTTATGTTAAGGTCAAGCATCGCGGCTTCTCCCGGACGGATAGCGTGCAGAAACTGATTGATTATGTTGTCAAGCCGTTCGACTTCATTACGGCAGGCTCTCAGCATTTCCCGCGACTCTTCAATATCAGGCTTTTTCTCCGGTTCGAACATGCGATTCAATAATTGCAGATTCAGGTACAGGCTGTTCAGGGGATTGCCGATTTCATGCGCAACCTCCCCGGCCAGCATTGAAACATAATTAGACGTTTCCGTCTGCAATTCCTGCAGCGTACGCTGACGCGATTCGCTTACGTCACGCAAAATCACCGTCGCGAAACCGCTGTCTTCAGCATGCGGCACTAAATAAAACTGCAAATAACGGTGTTTGGGATATATAATTTCAATTTCCTGCCTTGACATGCGCGTCCATTCCTCCTCATCCTGTTTGAGTATCCGGTACCAGTCAATATTTCGCAGGAATTGCGACAAACGAATCTTTCCAATATCATCCGGCAGCCCCAGCAGGTTCTTAGCCGCCTGGTTATGATAACGTATCCGCAAACGCCGGTCGATAACTAAAATACCTTCTTCAACCGCGTTGAAAATAGTTTCAAAAAATCCTTTTTCCCGCGATAAATGCAGAATATATGCCTGTAAACTGTTCGCGTCCATACTGTCGACACGCTCAATAAACCGATCAAGAAAACTTTTTTTGTTTTTCAGAACCATAATAATCACTGTAAAATTGAAATTCGCTCCCTCAATTTGACACTGTTCCGCGCAGATGTCAAGCTTAGCCGAAAAAAAAACCAAATTAGATTGAATTTGTCATAAAAACTAATATCCTATATTAAGCGAGGCAATTTCTTTATGAAAAATAAATTTTTTTATGTTGGCTTAAGTTTGGTCGTCCCGGGAATGGGGCAGTTATCGGCAAAGCGTTATATTCGCGGCACAATCCAGGTACTGGGCTCAGTGGGCGCGATATTATGGCTCGCCGCCGAGGTGATATTACCGCTTATAAATTTCTACAGCGGTGATATTCTCAACAACGAACTCCCCAAAATAAGCTTTAGTTCAATGCTTGCGCCAATATTCTTTTTCTTCGCCGTATTAGCCTGGAGCATCATTGACCTGATGTTCGGCTTTAATAAAACGAAGCGCGGAAAAACAGAATAGCGTCAGGGAGGAATTTATGCGGCATACTTCAGGTTTTACTTTTTTGCTGAGCGGCTGTCTGCTCTGCTGTGCGGGCGCCGCACTTGCTAAAAACACTATAGAATGGGAAAACGATACTCCGGCGGTAAAAATCAAAGCAAGTGGTTTATTCAGCAAAACCCCGGCTCCCGGGCTGCAAAACAGCAAAAACGCCCCCCGTGGTTCTCTTGCAAGGATTTTAGCTGTGGACTTTTACCGTTTCGATTGGCGTCCGCGCTGGAACTTTCTCGGCCTGGGCGGCGCGATTCTGCCCTTCGCCCTGGTGAGCGTTGACGAAAGCGTTTTGGGAATAGTCGAAACCCTCCCGCAAAAGGACGCTCCCGCAAGTTCAGTAATCGTCTTTATAAATCTTTATAATTTACGTGTGATTAATTATCTGTCCATGCCGGGAAAAAACGTTCGTAAATTCTGTTTTGTGCCTTTTTCCCGCAATGTAGTCTGTCTGATAAAATCCCCTTACGACAAATACAATCTCCAGGCGACATTTCAACTGCGGACAATGAATACCCGTACCGGCGGAAGTATTTCCAGCTCTCCAGTATTCAGGGAGCAAGTCAGCGCTTTATGCAGTTCCGCGGACGGCGGCAGGCTTTTCGTCACCTTCAAAAATTCCAACAAGGCTGAAATTTATGATCCGAAGAAACTTTCCAAAGCCACGGGAACATTTAAAACCGTGGATAATCCGGTCAGCATAAAGCGCAGCGCGAATGGCAAAAAGCTGGTGATTGCCGGTTCCGGCAAGGTACAAATATTCAATATAGAACGGCAGGCCGTTCCCGAAAAAACTATTGACCTTCCTGAATCATTTCATCCGGAAAAGCTGGTTTTATGTTCAAATGACGCTTCAAGCTTTTTGTTGTCGCGTTCCGGCGGCGCAAGCTATTTCTACGCTGGAAACAAGTTCATCAAGCTGTGCAAGCGTTCCGACGCCGACATCGGCTGGAGTATTTCCGAACAGCGCATTCTTATCGCAACGCCCAAAAAATCAACTATTTCCATCTATGACCCCATGCAACTGGAAACTCCTGAAATGCGGTTCAAATTCCGCAAATTACACCCGTCCACCCAGGGTAAACTACATAAAATAATTTGTTTGCCGGGCCGCGGGGCGGGCATCGCCATACTGGACAAGCGCGGAAGCTTATTACGCATCTACCGCAAGGGCAAACGATGGAAGAAAGAGATAATCATCAACCAGCCGAAGCCGCAATAAGAAAAAAATTAAAAAATGTGGTTCAGCGGCGAAACGCTGGACTCAATCTTTTTATCAATGTAGCACAAGCGTCCCGGTTGTGGATATTCTCAAGCGGGACGCTTGAGCTACATTCTTACGGTATGCAATGAATTCACATGCCAACTGCCGTCGTTCGCTTTCAGGCCGGTCAAACAAATGAATACCTCTCCCGCTTTGACTATTTTGTTTTTCCGCAGTAAATTTTTCAATAACTCCAGAGCTCTTTGCGCTTCATCACTGCTGGCCGGATGTTCACCCTCCAGGAGCAGCGGCACGACTTTATTATAGGCCGCCATGCGATGATAAGTCGTTTCCGAATAGGTCGCGGCGTAAATTTTCGTTTCCGGCCGGTATTTTGATAAAATGCGCACACTTTCACCCGTCGTGGTCAGCACCGCAATAGCTTTTTCGTTAAGTTCATGCGACAAAAATGACGCGCTCAGACACATCGCCCGCGAAACTTCCAGCTTTTTGTCATAAACTATATCAGCAAAAAAATCTTCGCCGGCAAGCATTTGCTCAGCCTCGGAAACGATTGAACTCATCGCCCTTACCGCTTTAACCGGATATTTTCCCATCGCGCTTTCATTGGACAGCATAAGCAGGTCGGCGCCGTCTAAAACGCTGTTCGCCACATCACTGGCCTCGGCACGGGTCGGCAAAGGGTTTTCCGTCATTGATGAAAGCATTTCGGTAGCCACAATAGTCAACTTGCCTTTACGGTTGGCCGCTGAAATAATTCGTTTTTGCGCGGTCGGGACTTTCGCGAAAAATATTTCATCCGCCAAATCGCCGCGCGCGACCATGACGCCGTCCACGACGTCAATGATTTCATCCAGATTTTCCAGGGCTTCCGGTTTTTCCAGTTTGGCGATAATCGGGATATGGCCGCCGCCGTGCCGCCGCAAATGCCTTTTCAAAGTGAGTATGTCCGCCGCGGAACGAACAAATGACTGCGCGATAAAGTCCACGCCGAGCTCGATTCCCAGCAGCGCGTCTTTTTTGTCTTTAGCCGTAACCGACGGGAGGGAAATTGTCGTATAGGGTAAATTTATCCCCTTGCCGGTCAAAATAGTTCCGCCGGCCTTGACAATGCAATGAACTTCTTTTCTGGCGGAATCCACTTTTTTCACCCGCAGAATAATACGTCCGTCCATCATTAAAATAGTTTTCCCGGCCACGGTGTCGGCGGCGATATGCCGGTAAGTCGTCGGCAGGCAAAACTTTTCGCGGTGCACAGTTCTGCCCGACAAAATGAGCGTATCGCCGATTTTCACTTCAACATCTTCAGTCAGTTTCCCGACACGAATTTTAGGCCCCTGTAAATCCTGCATAACCGCGACCGCCCTGCCGGCTTTTCGCGCTGCTTTTCTGATCCGCTTAAATTTTTCGCGCTGCTCATCGTGAGTTCCGAAGGAGAAATTAAGCCGGCAGACATCCACGCCCGCCCGAAACATTTTTCGCAGCATTTCACTGCTCTCACATGCCGGCCCGATTGTCGCGATAATTTTTGTATTTTTCATATTCACCTCATTGCCGCAGCGCTTTGAAAACCGCGCTGCCTCTGGTTAAATCTATATGGGATAAAGCCAGCATGATATAATCTCCGCACTGAAAGCTTTTCCCCCCTGCCCGGTCAATCAATTGATTGCCGTCCCGGCGAAAACTGCCGCCTAAATTTTCCAGCGGCACAAAACCGTATATTCCCAGATCCTGAATATCAACGAGCATTCCCGCCGCAATAATTTTAGAAACAATACCTTCGTGCGCATTTTCCAGCCCGCCGGCCATTTCCTGTTCGAGATAACGCAGTTTCAGGCGATCTGTGGCGGTAAAATAGGCTTCATCGCAATTCGCTTCTTTATCCGAGCAGTGCTGCGCAATCTTCGCGGCTGTTGATGTGGAACGCAGTTTACCGCCCGGAATTTCGTTTTCCCATAACTGCTGATGAACCATCAAATCAGAATAACGCCGGATCGGGCTGGTGAAATGACTGTAACGGTTTTTACCCAGACCAAAATGTAAATCAGGTTTTTCCTCGTACATGGCGCGTGCCATTGAGCGCAGAAACGCCCCCAGTATCGCGGGGCGCCTGGGATCGTCGGGCAAACTCTTCAAAAATTGATTGCAAACCTTCCGGTTGCTCAAATCCCCGGGATAAATACCAAAAGTCTCCATGGCTATTTCCGAAAACTCAGCCAGTTTATCCGGGTTCGGTTCAGGATGCACCCGGTAAAGAGCGGGTATTGATTTACTTGCCGTTTCGATGGCGACCTGAGTATTGGCGGCGAGCATGAATTCTTCAATCAACTGATCAGCTTCCCGCTGTTCTTTGCGGACTATCCCGATAATTTTGTCTTCATTCTCGTTACAGATAACCCGGAATTCAGGGATTGCCATCTCCAGAAAATCTTCATGTTCCTGCCGGTAGCGCCGCATGTTGCGGTACAATTTTATGAGCATATCCAGGTTTCGGCAAAACTTATCGCTCCAGCCGGCGCCGCAAACATCCTGGTCAATATATTCCTGAACTTCATCATAAGTCAGGCGTTTATCGACCTTTATGATGCTGTGGCAGCGTTTTGACGAAACTATTCTGCCACTGTGTTTGTTGATCCTGAACAACACCGTATGCGCCCGAGAATCCCCGTCCGCAGTCAAACTGATTGCGGCGGTCAAACTTTTGGGCAGCATGGGCAATGTCCTGCCCGGCAGATACGAAGTAAAGGAGCGCTCGTAAGCGGCTTTGTCCCATTTGGAACCGGGAGCTATCCAGGTCGCGACATCCGCGATATGGACGCCTATTTCCAACTCGGAATCGTTTTCCGTCAAAGCAACAGATACCGCGTCGTCAAAATCTTTCGCGTCAAAAGGATCAATAGTTATCGTCATTTTGCCGCGCAGGTCCAGACGTTTTATTTTGCGCGGTTCAAACCGGGCGGCGGCGTCATTTTCTTCCTCCGTATAAGGCGGCGGCAAATCAAATTCCCGGCATATCGCGTCCAGGTCGCCCTTTACTGAACCGGCATTACTGATGCGGTCAACGATTACTCCTTTGTGCAGGGTGTCGGCGCGCGCGTATTCATCGTGCAGGAGTTTCACCTCGACCCATTCGCCGCGTTTCGCGCCATTGAGACTGCCGGAAATTTTTATATCTTCATTGATGCGCTTGTTGAGCGCGCGTATTTTGTGTCCGGCAATGACCTCGCCGACAAGCGTTTCCCGGGCCCGGTCAATAATATTCTGTATGCGTCCGGCCGGGCCGCGATCACTGTTTTTATCGGACTCGCGGCCGGGCAGTATCTCAACTTCAACGATATCGCCGTCCATCGCGGAATTAATAAATTGCGGAGGAATGAATATATCCTGAACTTTCCCCTCTGCGTCAGGATCAGCGCCCAGCGGGGCAACAAAGCCCAGACCGCCGGAAGTAAGCGTAATTTTTCCACGCAGCAATAGCTTTTTCTTTTTAAAAGCAGCTTTGCGGTGTTTTTGTTTCTTATTTATATCTTTGTGCCGGCGTAATTTACTTTTATTCTTCATTTTTACTCTTTATATTATTTAGTTTTATAAAAAAGATACTCCACTTAGCTTTATTTGCCAAACTCATTTGACAAAAAACATTCAACAAGTAGATTGTCAGACAGTGATTAATACATAATGGACATCTGGTCATGACTATAAAAAAGAAAAAAAATGTTTGCAGTTTCCGCAAAATGAAGCAGAACGGCGAAAAAATAGTTGCCGTAACCGCCTACGACGCCCCCAGCGCCAGACTTGCCGATGATGCCGGCGTGGATTTTTTATTAATCGGCGATTCAATGGCAATGACCGTACTTGGCTACGAAAATACTTTACCGCTGACCATGGATGAATCCCTGCATCACTGCAAAGCCGCCCGCCGCGGCGCCCCGGACGCTTTTATCGTCGGCGACATGCCGTTCATGAGCTACCAGGTGTCCTGTTCCAACGCCTTGAGCAATGCGGCCCGCTACATCAAGGAAGCCAATTGCGACGCGGTAAAACTTGAAGGCGGCACTTACGCGGTCGCGGTAGTCGAGCGCTTAGTCACCGCGGGTATACCGGTAGTAGGACATATCGGCTTACTGCCGCAGCAGGTTCTCGCCGCCGGCGGTTACAAAATCGCCGGAAAAACCCCGGAAGGCGCCGAACAGCTTTTAGCGGACGCCAAAGCCCTGGAAAAAGCCGGTGCGTTTTGCGTGGTACTTGAGGGTATCCCCGCCGAAGTCAGCAGACAAATTACTGAATCAATAAGCATTCCGACCATTGGAATTGGGGCCGGAGTGCATTGTGACGGCCAAATTCAGGTATTAAATGACATATTAGGTTTATTCAGCGATTTCATCCCCAGACACGCCAAGCGTTACGCGAATATCGCCCAGGCCGTCAGCGATGCCCTGCGCCGCTACTCCAAAGAAATACGCAACAGCGAATTCCCCGGCAAAGATCATTCCTTTTAGAATATAAGGCTGTCACATCATTATCTAAAAGACATCCCACGCACATTTGTTTTTGTAAAAATTGATTTTCAATTCAGGGAATTCATCAGCGAGTATGGCGGTAAATTTTTCCAGTCCGTTATTTTCACTTATTTCATGGCTTGTTTCAATCGTTGGAATTCCACATTCCCTGGCGAACCTGAAACCGTAATTGTCTGATTCACCAGCAATAAACACATCGCAATTCTGTTCAATAAGTGCCTGTTGGTACCCTACATTCACGAAGAGTCCAAGCCCGCCCCAGGGTAAGCCGACTCGTGATACTTTCCGGTTCAGGCCGCTAACTGTTGAAACGCGGACATACGGCATTCCCAGGCGCTCTTTGACCCGCCTGATTAAATCTCCCAGCGAACATTGAGGAATATCAAAAACCTTTACCAGGCCATCTTCGAAAGATGCTTTTCCGAGTCCCAGATCTTCTGCAAATGTGTCAAATATAGAGATTTCATCCGCGGAACCATGAATTCGCAAACAGGATAAATCATACTTTTCAAGCAACTCTTTTCTTTGCCGGTTAACCTGCCAGTTTTCCCATCCGTCGGGTTTATCCGGGCTGTTTACAACATCATAAGGATAATATAAACTTTCATGGCATATCAGCAGATTATGTCCCGCTTCGCCAGCGGAATGGATAGCCTGCGGTGTCGCCATCCAACATACTGTTATGCCGTTTATTGCCGCATCCGGTACTCCGTAGTGAACGCCTTCATCCGCATTAAGGCTATGACCGGAAATTTTTTCAATTTTGCTGATTATATCCTTCGCCGTCATCATTTATTTCCTGTTTTATTATAATTTACTTAAGTTTTGCAGTTCGTTTTTCTGCTTGATATTATGATGCAATTTTGAATTCATCCGTCATATCCTCCTCATTATCAGTTTTTAACCTGTGA
>VAOY01000871.1_pt1 | contig 16017 bp, 11 predicted proteins | sample 3393881 | NCBI WGS metagenome assembly VAOY01 (sample SAMN08290430, study PRJNA428436) | hydrothermal vent metagenome | isolation source: Deep-sea hydrothermal vent chimney | place: Indian Ocean: Southwest Indian Ridge
AACTAATAGGCTGAATACGTATGCATTTACTGTCCGTATGCAGCCCTTAACATTAGTATGAACTGATATTTACAGAAAAATGAAGTAATGATGACAACATATAAAATAACTGCGTTAGTCGTGGCATCGGTACTAGGTTTAACTGCCTGTGGTAACGATGCACCAGCAGAGCAGAACACACACAAAACGCAATCTGAATCTAGTCAAGCCGCTATCTCTAAGCCTGTGGTATACCAAGTATTCACTCGATTATTTGGTAATACAAACACCACCAATAAACCCTGGGGCACATTAGAAGAAAATGGGGTAGGCAAATTCGCTGATTTTAATGATGCAGCATTACAAGGCATTAAAGAGCTAGGTACAACGCATGTTTGGTATACAGGTGTGCCGCGTCATGCTTTAGTAACTGACTATACAGAATACGGTTTGTCACAAGATGACCCTGATGTTGTAAAAGGGCGTGCAGGCTCGCCGTATGCGGTGAAAGATTATTACGATGTTAATCCTGATTTAGCAATTAACCCTGAGCGTCGCTTAGAAGAGTTTGTAGAGCTGATTAACCGCACTCATGAGCACGGTATGAAAGTTGTTATTGATATTGTGCCAAACCACGTAGCGCGTAACTACGAATCGGTTGCCAAACCAGCAGGCATTAAAGATTTTGGCGCTGATGATGACACGACAAAAACCTATGCGCGCGATAATAATTTTTATTACGTAACAGGGCAGTCATTTCAAGTTCCCACCAGTGATAGCTATCAAGTCTTAGGTGGTAATCCGCATCCACTTGCTGATAATCAGTTTGCTGAAACACCAGCAAAATGGACGGGCAATGGGGCACGTGCTGCTAAACCTGACATCAATGATTGGTACGAAACAGTTAAAATTAATTACGGTGTGAAACCAGATGGTAGTTATGATTTCCCGACGCTACCTGCTGATTACGCTAATAAAGATTACCGTGCGCACTACGCATTTTGGCAAGATAAAGACCTGCCAAATAGCTGGTATAAGTTTCGCGACATCGCACTATATTGGTTAGATAAAGGTGTCGATGGCTTCCGTTATGATATGGCTGAAATGGTGCCTGTTGAGTTTTGGAGCTTTTTAAACTCATCAATCAAGATGCAAAAAAGCGATGCCTTTATTCTAGCCGAGGTTTATAACCCAATGCTTTACCGTCCTTATATCCAGCAAGGTAAGATGGATTATCTGTACGACAAAGTCGGTTTTTACGACACGGTTAAAGCTGTGATGCAAGGTAAGCAATCAGCGGATACTATTTTCGATATTCAAAGCCAAGTGGCTGATATTGAAGAGCACATGCTGCACTTTTTAGAAAACCATGATGAGCAACGCATTGCTAGCCCGGATTTCGCGGGTAGCAGTGAAAAAGGCAAGCCAGCAATGGTGGTGTCTACCTTAATGTCGCGCTCGCCAACCTTACTCTATTTTGGTCAAGCAGTTGGTGAAGATGGTTCTGAAGATGGTGGTTTTGGCGACCCAACGCGTACCAGCATTTTCGATTATATGGGTGTACCTGCGCATCAAGCGTGGATGAATAATGGTAAATTCGATGGCGGTGCGCTTTCAAAAGAGCAAACTGATCTTCGCGCTTACTACACGAAGTTAATGTCGTTAAACACACTTCCTGCCATTGTTGGTGGTGACATGCAAGCGGTTGAATTGACAGGCTCAGAGCAAGTCATCGCCTTTACGCGCAAGCTAGGTCAACAGCTGGTGCTTGTGGTAAGTAATTTTTCAGAAAACCCACAAAATGTTGAGCTTACTCTTAATCAAGTGTTGTTACCTAAGCTTAACCACAGTGATTTAACGTTAACTGATAACCTCGAAAATCATGCCGACATTGTGATTTCTGAGGCAACAAGGAATGCGCCAATTCAATTACAACTGAATGGCTTGAGCAGTGCAGTATTTACCTTAAAGGCTGACAATGAACAATAACAAACCAACGCTAAGCTTTTGGCAAATATGGAATATGTGTTTTGGATTCCTTGGAATCCAATTTGGCTTTGCATTACAAAACGGTAATGTAAGCCGTATTTTTCAAACTCTAGGTGCGAATGTAGACGACATTCCAATCCTCTGGGTTGCTGCACCGCTGACAGGTCTTATCGTGCAACCGATAATCGGTTATTGGAGCGATAAAACATGGAATAAGTTGGGTCGTCGTCGTCCGTTCTTTTTCTATGGGGCTATTTTAACGACGTTATCGTTATTCATTATGCCTAACTCACCAAGCCTTTGGATTGCAGCGGGTATGTTATGGATCATGGATGCGTCAATTAACGTGACTATGGAGCCTTTCCGTGCCCTTGTGAGCGATAACCTGCCAAAAAAACAACGTGCAACTGGTTATGCAATGCAAAGCTTCTTCATTGGTGTTGGCGCGGTTGTCGCGTCTGCTTTGCCTTGGATGATGACTAACTGGTTCGATATTGCCAATACGGCACCTGCTGGGCAAATTCCTGATTCTGTGAAATTTTCGTTTTACTTTGGTGCCGTTGTGTTACTCGTTGCTGTTTTTTGGACGGTATTTACCACCAAAGAATATTCACCCCAAGAGCTTGAAAGCTTTCATGAACAAGAGCAAAGCGATGACTCGGGCGATGTTCAAAGTGATGTAAACTTTAACAAAGGCGCTGTAATCTTTACGGTTCTTGGTTTTTTAGTGCTTGGTATTGTTACGGGTCTTTCTCTTGAAAAAGAGCTTTATTTGCTTGCTGGTGGTTTGATTAGCTTTGGTGTTATTCAATTTATTACTGGTGCTTTAAAAGCTAAAAACGCAACCAGTGGTGGCTTTTATCAAGTTGTGAATGATGTATTCACAATGCCTGAGGCAATGAAGCAACTGGCTTGGGTACAATTTTTTAGCTGGTTCTCATTGTTTGCAATGTGGATTTATACCACCTCAGCGGTAACCAGTTTCCACTATGGCAGTAGTGACACAAGCTCACTTGCTTACAATAACGGTGCGGACTGGGTTGGCGTATTATTTGCCGCTTACAATGGTTTTGCTGCCATTGCTGCAATTTGTATCCCGATCATCGTAAAAAAAGTGGGGCTTAAAATGGCCCATGCTATCAATCTTGTGCTAGGTGCATTAGGGCTGCTCAGCTTTATTATTATCAAAGATCCAAGTTTACTTATCTGGCCGATGATTGGTGTCGGTTTCGCTTGGGCATCAATTCTCTCTTTACCGTACGCAATGTTAAGTACCTCAGTACCGAGTAAGAAAATGGGTGTGTACATGGGGATCTTTAACTTTTTTATTGTTATTCCGCAGCTTTTAGCGGCAAGCGTATTAGGCCTAATTTTACGCCACTTTTTTGATAATCAACCGATTTATGCGTTAGTGCTAGGTGCAGTGTCATTCGTACTCGCAGCAATTGCTGTACTGCGCGTTAAGCAACAATAATAAGGACACACAATGAAAAAATTTAATCTTATTACGGCAAGCTTGTTAGCGTTAGGTTTAACTGCTTGTAGTTCAGAGCAATCAGTTAATACAGCAGTACAGCAGGTGTCTGCGCCAGGAGCTCCGGGTGTGGAGCCTTTTTGGGCATACTCAGGTAAAACAGGTATTGGTACATCATATGAGCAATACCAAGACGGCCACTATAGCGATGCAGCTGCTACAGGCAAAGTATCAAAAGTTTGGTTTTCAATCGCGAAAGGCATGATCACAGAAACCATGTTTGGTTTAATTCACCAAGCACAAATCAAAGATATGCAGTTTGTTGTAGTCGGTAAAGACTTTACCGTAACAGAAAGCGATGATCTGGATGTGAGCATTGATTATTTATACAAAGACGACGCGGGTCGCCCATTATCGCTTGCTTACAAAGTAGTAAGTAAAGATAAACAAGGTCGTTTCACTTTAGAAAAACATATCTTTACAGATCCTAACGGTCAAACATTGTTTGTTCGCAGCGTATTTAATACTGATCTTGACGGTGTGAAAGCCTACGTTAATGTAAATCCTTATATTGATAACAATGGCTTAGATGATTTTGCAAAAGTGACCGACAAGGGTCTAGTTGCTTGGCAAGATGAAAACTTTTTATCTTTACAAGCCGCTCAACCATTTAAGCAAGCAAGCGTTGGCTTTACGGGTGTAAGTGATGGTTTAAAAGAGTTAAAAGCATCACAATCATTATCAGCGACTTACCAAAATACCGGTAATCAGTCGGGAAATGTAAGCTTACTTGCAGAGCTGGGCGAAGTATCAAAAAACACCACCTTTGATTTAGCTTTAAGCTTTGGTAACTCTGAAGCTGCAAGCTTCAAAGAAGGTCAAGCAAGTTTAAACCAAGGCTACCAAAAAGTACTTGCGGCATATAACGGTGAGGGCGCTGCAATTGGTTGGCAAGACTACTTATCAAGCCTTGAGCCTTTGAACACACTATCTAATAGCACCGCTGATAATGGTAAGTTGCTCTACACCAGCGCCATGGTGTTAAAAGCGCAAGAAGATAAAACTCATGCTGGTGCTTTAATTGCGTCACTGTCTAACCCTTGGGGTGAAACAGTATCAGCTAAAACAGGTTCTACCGGTTATAAAGCGGTTTGGGTACGTGATTTCTATCAAGTAGCAATGGCATTTATGGCCATGGGTGATACACGTACCGCTAAAACGGCGTTTGAATATCTAGAAAAAGTACAAGTAACAGATAACACACCAGGTAATGGTGGTGACACGGGTTGGTTCTTACAAAAGACGCATGTTGATGGTGAGCTTGAGTGGGTAGGTGTGCAGCTTGACCAAACAGCAATGCCAATTATGTTAGCGTGGAAACTACATCAAGCAGGCGTACTTAGCGATCAAGAACTGACAGATTGGTATGGCAAAATGTTAAAGCCAGCTGCTGATTTCTTGGTTGACGGTGGTCTTGCGAAAATTCTTTGGAACGACACGCAAATTACACCACCCGCAACACAACAAGAGCGCTGGGAAGAACAAAATGGTTTCTCACCTTCAACAACAGCTGCAGTTGTTGCAGGCCTTGTGACAGCTGCTGATATTGCTAAAAAAGCAGGCGACACCAAAAATGCAGAGCGTTACCTAGCAACGGCTAAAACCTACAACAGTGAAATTGAAAGCACCATGTTTACGACTCAAGGTAACCTTAAGTCTGAAAATAGCGATGGCGAATATTTCATTCGTATTGGTCAAGACAAAGATCCAAACTCATCAACTACACTTAACGCTAATAATGGTCGTGAAGGCTTTGATAAAAAACAAATCCTTGATGGTGGTTTCTTAGAGCTTGTACGTTATGGTGTTCGTGATGCACTTGCGCCAAGTATTGTAAAAACATTACCAGAGTACGATGACGAAACCTTAGTTGATAACCTGCAAGTACGTTACACCTTTAATTTTGCTGATGGCTCAGGTTCATTCCCAGGCTACCGCCGCTATGGTAACGATGGTTACGGTGAAGATGAAGTGACAGGCAACAACTATGCCGAAGGTGGTAACAACACCCCTGGTCAACGTGGTCGTGTATGGCCGTTTTTCACAGGTGAGCGTGGTCACTATGAAATCGCCGCTGTAAACGCAAGCAATAGCCTTGATGCGATAAAGCAACAAGCTATTAAAGACACCTATGTAAAAGGCATGGAAGCATTTGCTAATGAAGGGATGATGTTACCTGAACAAGTTTGGGATGGCGTAGGTAACAATAAAGCAGGTTACCAATTAGGTGAGGGTACAAACTCAGCCACACCGCTTGCTTGGACTCATGCTGAATACATCAAGTTACTTCGTTCAGTGAGCGACAAACAAGTATGGGATCACTACCCAGTTATTGAAGATGCGTTAAAGTAATTTTGCTAACGCAGTAACACAAAAGCCACGGCACTCGCCGTGGCTTTTGTTTTTTAACATTGTTAATCTCTAAGGAGGGCATTATATATTCTTGGTAACTTGATTATTACTACTCTGTCTATTATTGATTTAGCTAAAGAACACCCCAAATTAACTATGCTCGAACTTTTAAGGGATTAAATAAATGATTAGAACAGCATTATTATTATCTACATTACTTGTATTTAACGTCAAAGCAGATGACTTTTATAGTCAACTTGTTCAAGCCGCTAAGGAGCGAACAAATCACTCCGTTATTTATGACGGAAGCTATAAAAGAATTGCTTATCCAAATGGTGATGTACCTGCCACTATTGGTGTGTGTACTGATGTCATAATTCGCAGTTATAGGGCACTCGGAACTGATTTACAAGTACTCGTTCATGAGGACATGCGTGATAACTTTACTTTATATCCATCAAACAGGATATGGGGTCTAACAAAGCCTGATTCAAATATTGATCACCGGCGTGTTCCTAACTTACAGCATTTCTTTAAACGACATGGGCATAGTCTGAATATAAGTGAAGACGCGAGCAATTATAAGGGGGGAGATATTGTCACTTGGATGCTGCCTGGCAACTTACCTCATATTGGAATAGTGACTGATGAACTATCAAGAGATAAAAAAAGGCCACTGATTGTGCACAACATAGGTGCAGGGCCTGTACTCGAAGATATGTTATTTAGTTATAAAATAACAGGGCATTATCGTTATAAACCTTAACCGTTATAAATCTTAAACCCTAACATTTACACTGGGCTTCAATTACTTACAATTTTAATATACATTTAAGGTAACTGTTTGAACCTGTAATAGGTAAGCCTAATTTTAACTTCAAAGGGATTTATATGAAAATTGTTAGTACATTCATTACCAGCTTTTTAGTACTTTTTACGACGACTGCTTTTGCTTCACAGGGAGTTGTGATTGAGAAGTCAGATAAATTTACTGAACTGTCAAAAGGCTTTAAGGTAAGTATCAGAACTGGCCCTACAAAAAACGCTAAAATTTATGACTTTTCGACAAATAAAATAACCGTCGCTGATGAGCATGGTGCGCCTTTTCAACGTTACTATTTGCAACTTGCCACAGCCGATAGAGAGTGGGCTAAGGAAATCGTTACGTTTGATGATAAAACGAATGTAATTGACTTAAATGCACTACTTTTTGGTCAATTGATAGATACGTCGAAACTGAAAAAATTAGACTCAGCGCATGCTTTTTCTTTTTATAATCGCCTTGAAAGTGTTCTTTCTGAAGAATATGGTTCATTTGAACAGGTTTACAATAATGGCCTTGTTGATTATTTAACTTATATGTCGATAGACGCTGGTTTTGATAATTACATAGCAAGAACAGGTATAGCGGGTGATAAACTCACACAAGCACTTAAAAAAGTAAAAATGCCGCCTTTGGTTGAACACCAACAATTAATGACTGAGTTTATTAAAGCAGTAAATCAAAAAGATAAAACCTGGTTGTTGGCTCAACAAAGGCCTAATTCTTCACAGCGAGACTCGGGAATTTATGCGCGCGGTTTAAACGTACTGTTTGAGTACTTTGATAGAATCGGTAATCCTACAAAGTTTAACATTACACGAGAAACCCAGGGCCGCTCTTTTGATCTTAATTCGAATAAATACTTTATTATTGAATTGCTTGAACATAAAGGCCGACGAGAAAAAATAGAGATGGAGTTTATGTTTGTGGATACTTATGGTGGTCGCTTTATTGCTGAATATGACATTACAGGTGTGCATTTTCGTTAAGTAACGTTTTTAAGTAAAGCAGAAAAGCCGCAGGTTACGAAAACGTGCGGCTTTGATATTTACTTACAGCCCCGCTTTTTTAGCGCGAGCAGCGTGTAGCTTTTTATAACTATCAATTAAACGCTGATGCCTATCTAAGCCCTCAAGCTTCATGCTGGTTTCTGTTAAACCATAAAACATTACATCGCCGTTGATTGAGCCAACGACAGCATCCATGGTGTCTTGACTAAACATACGAGTGAAGCTGTGAATGTAATCTTCAATCTCTAGGTCATCGCTTAGTGCTACTTCTAATGTGGCGTGCATTGCTTGATAGAATAAGCCACGTTCAACAATGGTGTTGTCGTTGTATTGTAAGAAGGCTTCAACTAGCTCCATTGCTGCTTCTAAATCACCAAGTGCTAGGTAAATAAGTAGTTTTAGCTCAAGGATTGTTAATTGGCCCCACACTGTGTTTTCATCAAACTCAATGCCGATTAAAGTGATGATATCTATGTAGTTATCAAGCTCACTTTGTTCTAGACGCTCAACTAAATCAGCAAGTTGATCTTCTGATAAGCGATGCAGATTTAAGATATCTTCGCGGAAGTTTAGCGCTTTATTGGTATTGTCCCAGATTAAGTCTTCTACAGGGTACACTTCTGAGTAATCAGGCACTAAAATGCGACACGCTGTACCAAGATCTGAGAACTCAGCAATGTAAGCTTCTTTGCCTAGGCTTTCTAAGATACCGAATAAGCAAGCTGTTTCTTCCTCATTGCTACCAGAGAAATCCCACTCAACAAAATCATAATCGTGTTTAGCGCTGAAGAAGCGCCATGAAATTACGCCCGTTGAATCAATAAAGTGCTCTACAAAGTTTTCAGGCTCAGAGACCGCCATGCTATTAAACGTTGGCTTAGGTACATCGTTTAAGCCTTCAAAGCTTCTGCCTTGCAACAGTTCAGTTAAGCTGCGCTCTAATGCAACTTCAAAACTTGGGTGCGCACCAAAAGAGGCAAACACACCGCCTGTTTTAGGGTTCATGAGTGTTACGCACATCACAGGGAACTGACCACCTAGCGAGGCATCTTTTACAACAACAGGGAAACCTTGTTCTTCAAGCCCTTTGATACCGGCTAGGATGCTTGGGTACTTGTTTAATACCGCTTCAGGTACGTCAGGTAAAACAATTTCTTGCTCGATAATTTGGCGCTTAACTGCACGCTCAAAAATTTCAGATAAACATTGTACTTTTGCCTCGGCAAAGTTGTTACCTGCGCTCATACCATTACTTAAGAATAAGTTTTCGATAAGGTTTGAAGGGAAATAAACCGTTTCACCGTCTGACTGGCGTACATAAGGAATTGAGCAAATACCACGCTCTTTATTACCAGAGTTGGTATCGATTAAGTGTGAGCCACAAAGCTCACCATCTGGATTATAAATTTCACGGGTATAGTCATCTAAAATACCCTCAGGTAGAGAGTCATCGTCAGTCAGAGCAAACCACTTTTCATTTGGGTAATGAACAAACTCGCTATTGGCAATGTCTTCGCCTAAGAACTGATCGTTATAGAAGAAGTTACAGTTTAAGCGCTCAATAAATTCGCCCAAAGCTGAGCATAGCGCGCTTTCTTTGGTTGCACCTTTACCATTGGTAAAACACATAGGCGAGGCTGCATCACGAATATGAAGTGACCATACATTTGGCACAATATTACGCCAAGAAGAGATTTCGATTTTCATCCCTAACTCTTCAAGGATAGCCGTCATATTAGCGATGGTTTCTTCAAGCGGTAAATCTTTACCTAAAATAAAGGTATTGTTTTCATCATCAGGTTTTGCCATTAGCATCGCTTGCGCGTCAGCTTCAATGCTTTCAACGGTATCGATCTTAAACTCAGGGCCTGTTTGAATAACGCGTTTTACTGTACAACGTTCAACAGAGCGTAAAATACCCGTGCGATCTTTCTTCGATAGGCTTTCTGGTAACTCAACCTGAATTTGAAAAATTTGGTTATAGCGGTCTTCAGGGTCAACAATGTTATTTTGCGCAACGCGAATACCATCAGTCGGGATATCACGTGAATTACAATACACTTTAATAAAGTAAGCCGCGCACAACGCAGAAGACGCCAAAAAGTAATCGAATGGGCTAGGCGCTGAGCCATCACCTTTGTAGCGAATAGGTTGGTCTGCAATGACAGAGAAGTCATCAAATTTGGCTTCAAGTCTGAGGTTGTCGAGAAAATTAACTTTAATTTCCATTAAAAAATTCCACCTTTGTGCGCGTTGCATGCAAAAGCCGTAAACGGCTTTGCACTGCGTTTTCATCATAATAGGTGCAATTATCTGCTTTTTCGAAGTAATAGTCTTGGGTAAATCGAAAAAAAAGCAATTTTATTAGCTTATTGCTTTTAAAAGCTGCAATTTAGGGTGTAAATGCAGAGGAGTTATCACTACATAATAACTTATACACTTGAGCCACGAATGATCAATCTTGGTGGGAGTAGGGTGCTCTCCACTTGTTCTCCGCGGATTAATTTAAGCAAGTTATCAACTAACATTTGCCCTGCTAAGGTTGTATCTTGCTGAATTGTGGTCAACGGAGGATTGACGAAATTTGCGATTGAAATGTTGTCAAAGCCAACCACGTGAACATCATCAGGCACTTTAATTTTTGCTTCTTTTAAAGCGCGAATAGCACCAATGGCAATCAGGTCACTGGCAGCAAATAGTGAGTTAAAGCGAATATTATTTGCTATAAGTGAGCGGGTAGCATGGTAGCCTGACTCTTCTGTAGAAATAGCATTAGCCATTTTTCGTTCGTTTAGTTTGATACCTTTATTCATAAAAGCATCTTTGAAACCTTGGTACCGAGCAAAAAATTCAGGGCTGTGATCAGAGGCATCACCGATAAACGCACAATCGGTTCTGCCTGTTGCAAGCAGATGCTCTGCGGCAAGTTTACCGCCACCATAATTATCACAGCTCACAGTTAAGTCTGGGCGGTTATCAACACTGGCACCCCAGCATACGAACTTAGTATTTTGTTCAATAAGGGTTCTAAACTTAGGCTGGTAATCTAAGTAGTCACCATAGCCTAATAAGATCAGACCATCTGCACGGTGGCTATCTTCGTAGTCAGCTTGCCAATCTGAGCTACTTGATTGAAAAGACACAAGCAGATCATAGCCTTCTTTTGCACAGGCTCGAGTGATACTACCAAGCATAGCTAAAAAGAATGGGTTTATTTGTGATTCGTCTGATGTAGGGTCTTCAAATAACAAAAGCGCGAGGGTACTACTTTGCTGTGTTCTGAGGTTACTAGCGTTTTTATCTACTTTGTAATTAAGTTGTTTGGCGACTTCATGAACACGTCGGCGCGTTTCTTCATTAACCAAAGGGCTATTTCGAAGTGCTCGTGACACAGTTGACTGAGAAACACCTGCATAATGTGCGATGTCAAAAGATGTCGCTTTACCTTTCATAGGGTATTAATTCCAAAGCAATAGTGATGATTTGTAACGGCCATTTTCGGCTATTTAATATTTTTTTCAAGCTATTTGTGATAAGTCGTTTTTATCTGTAAATGATCAAGTTACAGAGTCATTTTTTGACGTAGCATCACAACGTTAAACGGGCTCAATAAGCAAGTACTTCGTTGTAAAATACGTATGCAAAGGCAAATATTTAAAATTTTTATTGATTCAATGCTGACACCGGTGTCATAATGTCGATGTTTTATCATTTTGTTGTCAAAACGTATTTGGCTGCCCATTCATTTGGGCAGCATTTTTTTAATACTAAAGATAGTTGCTTTGAGTTAATAACTCAAAGGTTATCTTGAACAGTGGCTTTGCCATTGAAAACTATAAAAATAAGCGGCAAACAGCTTAGACACATAGAGAAAACATAATGAACACACAGTCTAACACCGATTTTGATCCTATCCTTGTTGCCGATATTGGCGGCACAAATGCGCGCTTTGCTTTAATCACTGATTTTAATGAACATACAAATCAATTTGTCATTGAGCATAACCTTAAATTTCCAAGTGCAGATTTTGGTTCCCTAGAAAGTGCCATTGAGCACTATTTCAGTCAAATATCATATGCAAAGCCTAACAGAGCGTGCTTAGCCGTTGCAGGCCCAATTAAAGCAGGTCAAGTCCATTTAACTAATTTAGGTTGGCATTTTAGCGTTGAAAACCTAAAAACTAAATTTGCATTCACTCAGCTAGAAGTTATCAATGATTTTGCTGCATTTGCCTATGCAGCGCCATATTTAGATGATTCACAAAACGTAGCTGTTAAAGCAGGGCAAGCAGACAACAATGCCAATATTGCCGTGATGGGGCCTGGCACAGGCTTTGGTGCTGCATGCTTGGTGCGTACTTCGCAAGGCAGTGCAGTACTTAGCTGTGAAGCGGGGCATATTACCCTTGCAGCGGTTACAGAGTTAGATCGCCAGTTAATCACCGAGCTTAAAAAGCAATTAAATCATGTGTCAGTAGAAACTGTTTTTTCGGGCCCAGGTATAGCACATTTATATAAAGCGATGGCAGCCGTTAAAGGCGTTGCAGCAAAAAACCTTGATGCGGCACAAATCAGTGAGCTTGCAACGACAGGACAATGTGATATCTGCGATGCAACCCTTAATCAATTTTGTGATTGGATTGGCAGTGTTGCAGGTGATTTATCCCTTACATTTGGTGCTCTAGGTGGTGTATTTATTGGCGGTGGTATTTTACCTCGTATGCAACAACGCTTACTATCTAGCCGATTTGTTGAGCGCTTTGCAGACAAAGGCATTATGTCGCAATATACTTCACAGATACCTGTAACCTTGGTAACACAAGATAATATTCCGCTAGTTGGTGCTGCTGCGTGTTTACACGTTAGTAGTCGAGCTTAATTGGAGCGGACTGGATGATTATCGTATGAAAAAAGTAACCATTAATAGCGTCGCAAGCTACGCCGGTGTATCTAAAAAAACAGTGTCTCGCGTGCTCAACAATGAGCCTAACGTGAGTGATGCTACCCGAGAAAAAGTACTAAAAGTATTTAAAGAGCTAGATTACACACCAAACCCAATCGCCCGTGGCTTAGCGCAAAACCGCAGTTTTATTATTGGTTGCTTGTATGATAACCCAAGTAAAAGCTATATCACTCGCGTACAAACTGGTGCGCTAGCAGCATGCCATGACCATAATTACAATTTATTGATCCACCCATGTGAACTTCGTGGGCAAGACCTAATTAACAATATTGAACAACTTCTTCAAACATCGCGCTTAGATGGCATTGTATTAACGCCGCCATTTTCTGATTTTCCTGAGCTTGTCACTTTTTTAAAATCGAAAAAAATCCCTTATGCGCGCGTTGCATCTGCAGTTCTTGAAGATGATTCTATTTCTGTGCGCAGCAATGATGAGCAAGGTGCGTTTGAAATAACAGAGCATTTAATTAAATTAGGTCATAAAGAAATCGCTTTTATTAAAGGTCATCCAGATCACAGTGCGACAGAGCAGCGCTTTAAAGGTTATCGCCGTGCGCTTGCTTCTAATGGTATTGAATTTAATGAACGTTTAGTAGAAGAGGGTAACTTTAGTTATCACTCTGGTGTTGATAGTGCTCGTACAATTCTTGATTTAGAGCCGCGCCCAACGGCAGTCTTTGCATCAAACGATTATATGGCGGCTGCAGTACTTAAACTAGCAACACAAATGCAATTAAAAGTGCCTGATGATATCTCAATTGCCGGTTTTGATAACGCACCCATTGCACGTCATATTTGGCCTGGACTAACAACTATTGCGCAACCAGTTGAAGAAATGACCCACCAAGCGGTTACACAACTAATTAGTCATATTAGTGAGCCACAAGAAACACCTTATCAGGTAACGCTTGAAGCAAAACTAATTACTCGCGAGTCAACAGCTGCAATTAAATAAAATTCAATTTGTTTTTTTCACAGTAGCCCGAGATTGAGTGACGCTTTCTCGGGCTTTTTTTATGTAAATTCCTTCCTTGGTTGTTTTTATATAACCACCTGAATTTAAAGATCTATATTGCTGTTTATCAAAGTTAAAGTGGAACTTTAAACATAACTTGAGCATGAATTTTACTCATAGTTAGCTAAAATAGTGTTGTTCATTATTTGGTCATTTAAAAAAATTAAACTAAATTTAACAGATAAGGTTGACACCGGTGTCACAGTCATGAGTTAATACAGTGACACCGGTGTCAGGTTGGTTGTGAGAGACAGCCTGTCAGCGTACCTTTGAACGGGTAAATCAAAGATGCTCAGTGCAATTATTTTCGTGGAGTCTGTAATTGTCACTGAGCCTTTATCCTCTAACTATAGAGATGAGTCGAATTTATATGTTGCATCCTCGTATCCAAGAAGTCACCGAACGCGTTATTGAACGTAGTAAAGAGACCCGCCAAGCTTATTTAGATCGTATCGCGCACGCAAAAAAACAAACAAGAGTACGTGCCGGCTTAGGTTGCGGTAATATTGCACACGTTATGGCTGCTTGTAGCAGCGATGACAAAGCTCGTTTAAAAGCAGATGAGCAACCAAATTTAGCGATTATTAATGCTTACAACGATATGCTTTCTGCGCATGTGCCTTACAAAGAATATCCTGATTTAATAAAAACTATTGCTACCAAGTACGATGCAACAGCACAAGTTGCCGGTGGCGTGCCTGCAATGTGTGACGGTGTTACTCAAGGCCGTGACGGTATGGAGCTTTCATTGTTCTCACGTGATGTGATTGCAATGTCTACTGCGGTTTCTTTATCGCATGACGTGTTCGACGGTGTTTTCTGTTTAGGCGTATGCGACAAGATTGTCCCTGGACTGTTAATTGGTGCCTTATCATTTGGTCATTTACCAACGTATTTCTTACCTGCAGGTCCAATGCAATCGGGTATCCCAAATAAAGAAAAAGCCCGTGTTCGTCAAAAATTTGCACAAGGCTTAGTAAGTCGTGAAGAGTTATTAGAAGCTGAAAGCGCGTCTTACCACAGTGCAGGTACCTGTACTTTCTACGGTACCGCAAACTCGAATCAAATGTTAATGGAAATCATGGGTCTACATTTACCAGGTAGCTCATTCATTAACCCTTACACAGAACTACGTGATGGTTTAACAGGTCATGCTGTCGAAACCATGTTAAAGCAGTTAATCGATACAAAAGACGCTAACTGTCTTGCTGATGTAGTGAGTGAAAAAACGATTATTAATGGTTTAGTTGGCTTGTTATCAACAGGCGGCTCAACGAACCACGCAATCCACTTAGTAGCAATTGCGAAAGCAGCGGGTGTAATTCTTACTTGGAAAGACATGGCTGACTTATCAGAAGTTGTGCCACTTCTTACGCGTATCTACCCGAATGGCTCAGCAGATGTGAACCATTTCCAAGCTGCCGGCGGTATGGGCTTCTTAATGAAGCAACTGCTTAGCAAAGGTTATTTACATAACGATGTGAAAACCATTGTGGGTGATGGCCTAGAAGCATACACCACAGAGCCAATGTTAGATAAAGACTCATCAGTGATCATGACAAACAGTACAGGCCCAAGCAAAGTTAAATGGGTGGCGTGCCCTGAAAAATCACATGACGAAGAAGTGTTACGTCCGATTGATAACCCGTTTAGCAAGCAGGGTGGTTTACAGCTTCTAACAGGTAACCTTGGCAAAGCCGTTATTAAGGTTTCTGCGGTGGCTGAGTCACATCAAATTGTATCTGCACCAGCTAAAGTATTTAGCTCACAAGGTGAGTTACAAGAAGCGTATAGCCGCGGTGAATTAAACACAGACTTTATTGCTGTAATTAAAGAGCAAGGTCCAAAAGCGAAAGGTATGCCTGAGCTTCACAAGTTAACGCCAGTAATGGCAACGCTGCAAGACCAAGGCTACAAAGTGGCGATTGTCACAGACGGTCGTATGTCGGGTGCATCAGGTAAAGTGCCTGCTGCTATCCACTTAGCACCAGAAGCGGTTGAAGGTGGTGTCATCGCAAAAATTCACGAAGGTGATTTAGTGACCCTTGATGCACCAGCGGGTGTCTTGAAAGTACATGTAAGCGATGAAGAATTAGCAAAACGTGAATTACAACTTAGCCAGCCAAGCCAAACATACGGTACAGGCCGAGAGTTATTTGCAGGTTTCAGAAATATAGTAAGTAGTGCAGACCTTGGCGCAAGTGCCTTTGGTTTAGAATAATAATACGCCGTTACTGGGCTATGAGGAACATACAATGAGCATTGAGAAAATTTTATCATCGGCACCTGTGGTACCGGTTGTTGTTATCGAAAAACTTGAAGATGCAGCACCCCTTGCACGTGCGCTTTATAA
>VAOY01018324.1_pt1 | contig 15954 bp, 11 predicted proteins | sample 3393881 | NCBI WGS metagenome assembly VAOY01 (sample SAMN08290430, study PRJNA428436) | hydrothermal vent metagenome | isolation source: Deep-sea hydrothermal vent chimney | place: Indian Ocean: Southwest Indian Ridge
AGAATTGAGTAAGATTAACATAATTCGCCATGCCTTTCACGGTAATGATTGGAATTACACAATAAAACCCAAAAGATAGCGTTTATTTAATTACAAAGACTAAGCCTGAAATCCTTTATGGTTGAAAAAGATAGCCTTCCATCTCATCAAGGCTTTTCGCCGGTTTTTCATTCTTCCATTCGGGCGGCGGTTTCCAGTTGTCCGGCAGCAGAGCGGCAAGACAAGCGGCACTGGGGCCGATGGTTTCCCACACCGTGAACTCATTCTGCGGCACGGAATATCTTTCAATATTGGCAAAACGCCGCCAGACCGGATACATTTTATCCATAATCGCGGTAGTTTCTTCGTAGCTGAGCATTTTCCCTTTGCTCAAAGCGTCAGGCAGGAGGTTAATATTTACACCGTCAAAATAATGATCAGGACGGGCATCATAACGCAAAGCAAAAACCATCTGGTAAGCCTTGTATGCCACAAAAAAAGTGTAGGTATATGGAGTTATTCCCGGCAGCGGCGGCAGAATTCCGTCGGTATAAGAAGCTAATGACAAAATCCTGACAGGAGAATTTTTGCCGGCCCCGGTCGTCAGTGAACGACCCATTGGATTGCAGCCGTTCATCCAGTCATTTAACAGTAAAGCCGCATCCCGGTACGCGTACATGCCCGAAATTTTATACGCGAGTATGAACAAGCGTCCTCTTTTAAAGGGAATCGCGTTACCCCAGGACAAAGTCTTGAAAAACGGATGGTTTGCCGGAAAATTCAAATTACGATACGCAAGTTTTTCCTGATAACCACGCCACTTTTTTGCTTCATCCATAACGTTTTCTTTATACTGCGCCCGGAACCGGGAAAAATCGGAACCGGAAAATAATATTTCCGTCAGGAAAAATGGATTCAATGGATACATGAGTTTTGAAATCAGAACGTCAAAGTTTTTCCTGGTCAGAAAATGTTTATAATATTGATCCTTGGTGAGCATGTAAAGATTCAGAGCCGCTTTGAAAACCATTTCAGGCGGCAGGTCCGGCGGCTCAAGGTAACTGTAAAGCGCGGATTTGCCTCCGCCCAAATAGTGTCTCCAGTTGTATTTGATTTGATTTTGGGGCTTAATGGCATATTGAAAAGCTTTAATCGCGGAATCACTGAATAATTTTGCTTTATCTTTGGCTCCGCACTGCAGATAGGCCCGCGCGAGCACCGCCGCGTGCGCGGCATACTGCATGCTGCTGTGCCTGGTCGGCAGGGCCAGATAATAACGTTGTTTGTCTTTCAAGGGATTATCCTCTTTGGGATGGCTGGTGGCTTCCAGCCAGCAGCCGACCCCGCCGTCGGCGTGCTGCGCCCGCCGCCATACGTCCACTCCCCAGGCGGCTTCATCAATAATGTCCGGAATACCATTGCCGGACTCGGGAATATCCTGCTGCCCGTCGCTGAATTTCTCAGGAAACATAAAATAAGCGGACAGCAAATCCTGGACAATTTGAAAATGGAAGGTTCGTCGATCAAAGTCGGCGGCATCCCACCAGCCCCCATGAACATCGGGTAATTTTATATCTGTTTTGTTTTCATAAATCACCGTGAAATGATCTATCTTGACCGCTTTTCCAAATTGATCAAGATAACCATAATCTTTACCGGACGGGGAATAATCATCTTTTTCAGGAGAAAAACGGGAAACCCAGCTTTCCATGTGATCCGGCCCCATTACCCAGTTGGTATACGGCGGCCCCTTGCCGATGCCGGAGCGCTGGTGATACAGCCCGCGAATATGCAGATAAAATGCTCTGCCTATCGCATTGTCGCTGACTTCAAAACTCCATGAACGGCCGATGCCCGGGACATAAATGTGATACTTCCCCGGTTTATCGAAATCCGAAAAGTCCAATTCACAAACCTGTTCTCCATTTAAAGGAACACGTTTGCCGTCGCCGGTATAATATTGTTCGTTCATCCGTAAGCGGATTTTGCCGGTATAAGCGACGTAATTATCTTTTTCATCTATAAGATAGAATTTTTTACCAAACCATTTTTCCAGTTTCAGCGGGCCCTCCGCGGCAAGCCACATACCCAGATAAGCAATTTTGCGCCCGGCGGCCGGCAAATAACCGATTTGATTAACTTTAATAATGCGGGAAATAATTTTGCGTTCATCGTAATCAAACTCAACTTTTTCTCCTTCTTTCGTCGTCAGAGTATATTTTTCGCCCTGCGGCATGGGGCTTGCCAATTTTAAATAGGCGAAATGCGCCACCGCGGCGGCATTAGTCATTTTTAATTTACCGGTCAGGCCTTTGGGTACCCGCATTTGCCCGACGGCATTGATCCAATAAGCATTTTTCACGAATTTAACTTTTTTCCCGGCGGCATCCGTCAGGGTGAAAAAGTCAGGATTTTCAAAATTCTTTTTTATTTTCGGCCGGTAGGACGCGATTACATTAACCGTGTTGAAGTCGTAATAAAAATTATAAGACCACTCCTTTTCCTTTATTTCCCCGGTATCAAGTTTCTTCAAAAACGCGCCGCATTCTATTTTAATTCGTTCACGCATAAAATCGTTGTAGTTCCCGACGACGCAAATCCAATCCTCCGTAAGAAAATGAATTTTCAATTTTCCCTTAAGCGGAACCGGACCCTTGGGGAAAACTCGTTGATCAGGGCCTATTGTAATATTGCGCTTGCGCAATTCACGGGTGAGTTTACCGGCATAATATTCCCACTGTGACTTGGTTAATTTAATGCCGCCTTTCCTGGCTTCTTTTTGTATCTGTTTCTCGTCTAAAGCCCCGTTAAAAACTTTGACTTCATCTATTCTTATACCATATTCCTGAGAGATGTTAATCATACCAATGAAAAATTTACCATAGCTTTTGAGGTATTGCATATTGGCTGAATAAACTTTTTTGCCGTCGACATAAACCGAGTATTTATTAAGCGCCCCCTGTTTCGGCACGACAATGGCGTAATGGTGCCACTCGTTATCGGAGAAACGCTGGTAACTGTGCCCTTTGTCTTTTCCGGCTTTCGTGTTGATTATTCCCCAGGAGGTGAAAAATAGAGCTCCGGGTGATTTATCCTTATCGCTGCCGCTGCCGAAAAACTGTCCGCCGTAAGAATTTCCCTGCGGTAAACGGATAAAACCGGAAATCGTAAAACCTTTTTTGTTATCCAGGGGTAATTCAGGGCCTGTCGCTCCGTATTTTGCCGTTTTTACCACGGTTGGGCCAAAACACAAATTTTTCACACCGATAATCTCCGGCGCGTCGGAAAAGATATTTGCCTTAGAGCGTGCTGTGAGATGTCGGTTATTGCCGGAAGAGTCATTAAAGTTGCCGTCAAGTTTATACCAGGCAAGTAGTTTCGGGGTGGTTCCGGCAACGCAGAACAAAGAACAGGATATAAGACAAAGGAATAAAAATAAACGCATAAAAAATCTCCCGGGAAATAATCAGATTTATATATGGGGCGCCTGCCTTTATTATAATATGAATTCTTTTTCAAGCAAAAGCAAGTAAAAATATAAAAAATCATGTCGGTATTGGCAATACCTCAGTCAATTTTGGTTGAAATAAGCAATGAAATGATTTTCTCAGCTCCGCAGGAGCGGCCTGACCGTAGCCCCGGGTATAACCCGGGGAAACATGGTATCGCCCCATAATTGAGCTCCGCAGGAGCGACTGAACAAGTGATGATTAAGCCGCTCCTGCGGAGCTTAATTGGGTTTGTACGAAAACCCCGGGTTGCACCCGGGGCTACGATTAAATCATCCCTGCGGGATTAAAAATCATACATGTATTTACATAAGCCAATGTTTAGTGAGGCATTACTCGGTATTGAACTTTTTTGTGCTGATCCCTCATTCAATATAGAGTGACTTTTCAATGTCGTTCAAGCGGGACGCTTGTGCGGCATCAGCTTGGCTTACCGCCGCGAAAGCAAAAAAGCGCTTCCGCAAGTTTATTGCGGAAGCGCTTAAAATATAAAGGTGATATTTATTTCTTGAGGTCTAAAGCATCCAGTTCGTTGAATACTTCGCCCATATCAACCATTTCGTCACCGGGTTTCAATGCCGCGCTGTATTCCGCTTCAGCTACTTTCAGCTCCGCTTCCGAGAAATCTTCCTGGGCGGCTTTGATGCTCAATCCGATTCTGCGTTCTTCAATATCAACTTTGATAACCCTGGCTTCAACCTCATCGCCGATATTCAACATATCTTTGACGCGTTCGACATGCTCTTTGCTGATTTGCGAAATATGGATCAAACCGTCAATTTTATTGGATAATTCAATGAACGCCCCGAAGGCTGTAACTTTGGAAACTTTACCTTTGACGATATCGCCGACTTTGTAAAGATCAGTAATCTGCGCCCATGGATCTTCTTCTGTTTGTTTCAAGCCAAGCGAGATGCGCTGCTGGTCAGGATTGATATCCAGAATAACCGCTTCAACTTCATTACCCGGCTTGAGTACTTCGGTCGGATTGTTGATTTTGCGGGTCCAGCTCATATCGGAAACGTGAATCATGCCGTCAATATCATTTTCGATTTCGACAAACGCGCCGTAACTGGTCATATTGCGCACTTTACCTTTGATCTTGCTTCCAACAGGATATTTATCTGCGAGGATTTCCCACGGGTTACGTTCTTTCTGACGTAAACCGAGAGAGATTTTCTTGCTGTCTTTGTTGATGTCCAGGACAACAGCTTCAACTTCTTCACCAACGCTGACAACTTCGCCGGCTTTAGTGATGCGTTTGGTCCAGCTCATTTCAGAAACGTGAATCAAACCTTCAACGCCGTCTTCAATTTCCATGAAGGCGCCGTAAGGCATAATATTCACTATACGGCCTTTGACAATCGAACTAACGGGGTATTTTGCTTCAACAGCTTCCCATGGATTTTCACTTTTCTGCTTATAACCGAGGGAAACGCGTTCTTTGTCGTAATCAATATCAAGGATGATAACTTCCACTTCCTGGCCGACTTCCATCATTTCTGAAGGATGAGAGATGCGTCCCCAGGACATATCGGTAATATGCAGCAGGCCGTCTACGCCGCCGAGATCAATGAACACACCAAAATCAGTGATATTTTTGACCACGCCGGAGCGGATTTGCTTAACATCCATATCCTTAAGGAGAGTGGCACGTTTATCACGCAGAGATTCTTCGAGAAGCTCCCGGCGGGAAACCACAATATTGTGGCGGTCTTCGTTGATTTTAAGTACTTTGAGTTCGTATTCCTTGCCGATGTAGTCGTCCATGTTGCGGACCGGGCCAATATCAATTTGCGAACCGGGCAGAAATGCTTCCACGCCGTCAACATCAACAATGATACCGCCTTTAACGCGGTGCTTCATGACGCCTTTGACAATACTGCCTTCAGCGTTCTCTTTAGTAACTTTCTCCCACGCTTTGATCGAGTAAGCTTTGAGCATGCTTAATTCAGGCATACTGTTTTCATTTTCAATCTCTTCAAGGAATACATCTATTTTATCGCCGATTTTAGCTTCTTCCCAATTGCGGAATTCGCTGGAGTGAACAAAGCCTTCGGCTTTATAACCAATATCCACGAGTACGCCGTCATTGCGTTTCTCTACAATCACACCTTCAATAATAGAACCTTCAGCAAAATCGCTTTTAGTTTCTTCTCCCAGCAGGGCATCCATTGAAGACATGTTGCTCAAGTCAACAAAGTTCGTTAAATCGGCAGTTTTGGGTGAGTTTTTTTCTGTCATGTTTTTTGTTTTTGTTAGTTTGTTTAGTTTGTTAATTATTAAACCCCATTTAAAATCCAGTCAAATTACCGGAAATTAAAGACGACAAATTTTAATAATACCATCAAATTGCGGATTTTCAATTTTTTTTGACAGAAATCCTTAAATAAGCCGCGTTTATGACGGGACTGACGCGTCTATTTACATTAATTGACACGAACCCGGTTTTGTTTATTTTTCTTTACCGCGCAATTCTTGTAATGATAATGGTTTGAATTCTTTCTTCATTTTGCTTCGCTTTTCGACATCAACGGCCAAATATTTCCAACGGGAAAACGCGAAATCGTGTGGAACGAAGTTTTGCAGCCAGTCATGATTCAACTGGTATGAAATAGCGAATGATTCAAATATCCAGGGACATTTCGTGCTCAGATATTTAACCATTTCCTGGTATTTACGGGTTCGTGCGGGAGAGTCCGGCAGCGGAATGATTTCCTCAAACATGCGGTCGAATTTCGCGTCCTGATAAAATACGCGATTACAAGTACCGGCGTTTTTGCTGTAAAAAAGCTGGAGGAAATTCTCAGCATCAGGATAATCACCTATCCACGATAAACGGAATAATTGGAACTTGCCCTTACGCAATTTTTGGAAAAAGCGCGGTTTATTATTGAGCTGCGGAATAATTTTGATACCGATTTTTTCCATGTCTTTTATCATTAATTCGGCAAGCTGCCGGTAAGCCGATGAATTGCCGTTCTGGTCGTATGTTAAAGTCAAAGCTTCGCCCGTTTCAGGGTCAATGCCACCCGGGTAACCGGCGAGCCGCATATATTCCCGGGCGCGTTCCGGATCATAGCGGCTGTAAGGGTTTTTGAATTCTGCTTCACTGCCCGCGACCCCCGGCGGGACCGGCCCTTCGGCGGGAATCATCAGGCCATTGTAATGCGCTTTCAGATTATCCACGTTATAAGCTAAACTTATCGCTTTGCGTAAATTCAAATTGTCCGCCAGGACCGGATCGTTGAAATTGAAACCCACATAACGAATTTGAAATTCAGGCATCTGCAAAAGTTTTATGCCGCGTTTCGCCAATGCCGGAGTAAGCCCGCTGCCCGGGCCCGCCACGTTATCAAAATTATCCTTGCTGAGTGCGCTGAAATCCAGGCCGCCCTGCAGAAACAACAGCCAGGCGGAAACTTCCTGTTTGATTATATAACACACCACGCGGTCGAGCAGCGGCAATGCCCGCCGGCGGTCCGCGGGATTCTGCGCCGGCGGGAAATATTCCACCCGATACTCATCATTACGGTCAAGAATCAAACGGTAATCCCGAAGCCATTCCCGCAACTTAAACGGCCCCGAACCTACCGGGTTTTCAGAAAAACTTTCGCCGTAGAACTCGAGCGCCTTTTTGGATATGATTGAAGCGTAAGGTATTGCCAGGGCATACAAAAAACGCGGGTCGGGGTGCCTTAAATGGATTTTAAAAGTATGCTCATCGACTATTTCCAAGCCGGAAATACCTTTTTCGTAAAGCGAATTATCCCCGGCTTTCAAGAGTAAAGTCGCACGCCTGAAAGCATTTATGCCCTTTATTTTATCCCGGAACATCCAGAATACCGGACTGTGCAAACGCCCGTCGGCGATCCGCAAAAACGAGTAAATGACATCCTGGCTGCTGACTTTGCGTTTTGACTTCGGGGTGTTTCTGAAACAAGTATTTTCAGAAAAATACAAATCGTCACGTAATTTGAAAGTATAAACGGTTTTACTTTTATCCAGTTCAGGCATGCTTTTCAACATGGACGGGATGAGTTTGTAGGGACGAGCGGTGTAATCGTATTGCAGAAGCGTATCATAAAACGCGGCAACCATATTCCGGCTGGCTAAATCCGCGGCCAAAGCCGGGTCCAGGGTTTTGACGCGCCCGCAATTTAGATACATGGTTTTCGCCGGATTCCTCCCCGGCCCCCGGCCGCAGGAACTTATAAACAAAAGAGTTATACTTGTCAAAAATAAAAGTAATATACGCATGAGACCCATTTTTTTTTGCCGCCGCCATGCGGGGACTATCTTCATTTATTCCGGATTCGTAAAAAAACATAAAAAAACATTATATAAAACCGGAAACAAACAGTGTTATACAAATCAACAATATTGAATTATTCAAGAAAATATCGTATTTCGGCACAGAAAAAACTGCACATGAAGACATGCTGTTTATTTCTAAAAATACCAGTTTTTTTAATTTTATCAAGAATTTTGTGTTTAAATGTGCTATAATGTAAAGATGTATACCTTTGTTTCCAAATATTGAGGATTGAAAATGTTGAATGAATTGAAAAAAGTAGCTTCTCAGATAAATAGTCTTATCATAAACGATGACTTTCCCGCGACTGTTAAACCCGAATATCTGCGCGCGACTGTGATGGATTATCCGTCGCGCGGCGGTAAACGCCTGCGTCCGGCTTTGCTTCTCTGGTGCTGCGGTTTGCTCGGCGGCGATATGGACACGGCATTATATCCGGCGATGGCGGCGGAATTATTTCACAATTGGACTTTGGTGCATGATGATATAATTGACGAAGACAGTATGCGCCGCGGACAATTGACCACGCACGAATCTTTGCGTTTGTTAGCGCGGGAAAAATTCAAAGCCGGAACTTTGGCGGCGGATAAATTTGGTCAGAATTTTGCTATTTTAGCCGGAGACATTCAACACGGCTGGGCTTTGAATACGGTCTTGAAATCAGCGGAACATGGATTGTCAGCGGAATTATCTCTGACTCTGGGGCAGCGCTTGCTGAAGCTCGGCAGTAAGCAGTTAATTTCCGGCGAAGCCCTGGACGTGGAATTCCCGATGCGTAAATGGCAGAATATTTCCTCTGAAGAAATTTTACACATGCTGGAACTTAAAACCGGTGCTTTATTGCGTTTTTGCGCGGAAGCCGGAGCCGCAATTGCTTTGAAGTCCTGTGATTTTCACCGGAAAGAAATTAAAATGCTTGGCGATTTTGCGGTCGCAGCCGGAGTTGCTTTTCAATTGCAGGATGACTGGCTGGGAATTTTCGGCGATTTCGATAAACTCGGTAAAGATATGGCATCCGACCTGGCCGCGAAAAGACCTACTATACTTTTGATGAAAACTTTTGAAAACCTGAAGCCGGAACTGCAACTGCATCTTACCGGCATGCTTGGCCTGGATGAATACGATGAAAGTATCATTGAACAGGTGCAGACTTTGATGCGTGAATGCGGCGCGGAAGCCTATGTCCGCAAAAAAGCTGAACAACTTTCAACGCAGGCAAAAGAAATTTTGTATCAATTTCCTGACAATAAATACCGTTCTCTCCTCCTGGAATTGACTTCTTTTCTGGTAAATCGCGAACAATAAAAATGTCTGTTCAGCACAGCTGCCAAGTTTATTTTTATTTTTTTAACAATAACCCCTTGCTAAAAACGTAAAATATCTTATTTTAACTGGTCAAAGTTTGTGCATTAGTTTGTTTAATTGGCTAAGCTTAAAATATTGAATAAAGGGTTAATAAATGGTCATCAGGAAAATCAATTCAGTTTTCGCACGCCACGGCCGGGTTATATTCGGTGTTATCACTGTAATTATCATAGTATCGTTTATGGGTTTTATGCAACCGGGCTCGGGCTTCAGCGGCTTTTTCTCCAAATGGGGCAAAAAAAGTGCCTACGGTGAAATTTTCGGCGAGACTGTCTCGCGCAACGACATCATCGAAAAAGCGAATCGGGACTTAATTCTTAATGATTTAATCTATAATATCGGTTTGAACAGTTACCCGGGCACTAATAAAGCGGAAGCAAACGCTTTTAATAATCTTTGTCTTTTAGCCGCCGCCAGGCGGCGCGGAATCGCTGCCAGCGACAAAGAAATCGCTGCTTTTATTTTTGAACGCGCTAAATTCAGAAATTCTAAAACCCAGGCCTTTGACGAAAAACTCTACGCCAATTATATAGATGGAGACCTGAGAGCTAATGGTTTTACCGCGGACACTCTCGATACCGCGGTAAGAGAATATTTAATAGGAAGTAAATTACGCAACGAATTACAAAATAGTATTATTGTTACTCAGGATGAAGTTCGTAAGTTTTACAAAATGCTGAATGAAAAATATTATGTTTCATATGCTGTTTTCGACCGGGCGCGGGAGCTGAAAAAAATCAAAGTCAGCCTCAAAGAAGCTGAAAATTATTTTGCCGGCAGTACTCCATTGGTGGAAGATTATATGCCCGGCAAGTCTAAAGTTTTACTGCTTGAGTTCCAATATGATAATCCTGAAACCCTGGAACACGCCGCTAAACAACTTAGCCCGAAGGCAATCGAAGATTTTTACAACAAGCAGAAAAAACTGTTTATGAGCTTTAAAAGCGGGCAGAAACCTGAAGTTATACCATTTGCCAAGGCAAAAGCCAAAGCGAAAAAAATGTTAGCCCGCCGTTACGCTAAAAAATTTGCAGCAGAGAAAGCCGCTGAATTCGCGGAAGCCGCTTATGACATCGTTGGCGAAACTGTAGAAAAAAAACAGCGAGAGGCTTTTGAAGGTGTTCTTGTTAAATTTAAATACAAAGCCATTTTGACTGACTGGTTCAGCGATGATGCGAAAAAACTTGCCAACATCAATGAAGCGCAGTTAATTCGCGAAATCAGCACTTTGCGCGAGGTTCCGGTTTCAAACGCAATTGCCGGTAAAGACGCTGTTTATGTCGCGTTTGTCACCGATAGAATTGCGCCGCGGCCAGCCTTGTTCGAAGAAATAAAAGACAAAATTATAGTCAAACTTAAAAAGCAAAAAGCTTTGAAACTGGCACGCAGCCAAGCCCGGGAACTGGTAGTCAAATTACAAAAAATGAGCAAAGCCGCCCGTTTGAAAAGCGTGGAAGCGGCTAAAAATCCCAAGTTTAAACGCGTCAAGTCATTTTCATTAATGTCTCCGCCGCGCACCCGATATGGCAATGCAATAACTGTTTTGTCAAGAAAACTTAAGAATGGAGGAGTTGCTCCCGCATACAATATCTCCAACGGCGCTATTGTCGTCGTGCTCAGAAAACGTGTCCTGCCGGCAATGTCCGGTTTTGATAAAAAGCAAAAAGAAATGTTTAACATATATAAAAGGCAGAAAACTGGTGGCGCTCAAAGTGCTTTTTGGGCCTGGCTTCAAACAAAATGCCGGCAAAATAAAACACAATAATTAGTATTGTCTTATTGCAGGGGAGAAGAAATAACTTTTTGGATACCCGGTTCAAGCAGCAGCACCGTTCAAAATCAAAAGGTACCTTACAAAATTATAAAATAATACGAATAAATATAGCATAGCACTTGCAAAATCAGTTAGGGATACCTATTTTATATAAGTATTTTGACAAAACAGGATAAAGCTTATGAACAAGCCATTGTCTTCGCTGGAACCGGGCGAAAGCGGAAAAATAGTTTCCATTTCCCGGCAACTGCGAAGCCACAAAAAATTTGCGGATTTGGGAATAGTGAAAGGGACCCCGGTCGAATTGGAACGTATCGCTCCCCTGGGGGACCCTATTAAAGTGAAGATTAAAGGCTATAGTTTATCTTTCAGAAAGGAGGAAGCTGTTAATATTACAGTTGAAATAAGCAATGACAGCAACACATAATTCTCCTATCGTTTCCTTGGCCTCTGCTCCGGCGGGCAGCACATTAATAGTGTCCGGCACTTCCGGCGGGCAGCACTTTCAACGAAAAATCGCGGCACTTGGTATTTATCCTGACGAAAAACTGGAAGTAATCGAACGTCAGTATCGGGGGGCTTTGATTATCAAAGTAAAAGGAACGCGTTTGGCGATTGGCCGGGAAATGAGTAAAAAGATAAAAGTTAGAGTTGTGAGTTGTGAGTTGTGAGCAAAAAAAAGCGGGGAGCGCTGGTCGCCAGACCGGCATTCTTAACTGATAACTGATAACTGAAAAAAGTTGTGAATTAATAGATGGGGAAGTTCCCCGTTTCTGCTCAAATCTTTTTCTTATTTAAAAGAGTGAAAAATGACAACTGCATTTAAAATTGTTTTAGCGGGAAATCCCAACAGCGGGAAAACGACTGTTTTCAATGCCCTGACCGGTGCGCGTCAGCATGTGGGGAATTATCCGGGCGTGACCGTTGAAAAAATTGATGGTTCGTTCAAGCTTGGCGACTGTAATATCGAAGTAACGGATTTGCCGGGTACTTACAGCTTGACTGCTAACTCTCCTGAGGAATTAATCGCGCGCAATGTAATCATTACCGAAAAACCGGAAGTCGTAGTTAACATCGTTGACGCGTCTAATCTGGAACGCAATTTATTTTTAACTCTGCAGTTCATGGAACTTGGTATTCCGCTGATTCTTGTTCTGAATATGATTGACAACGCCAGGGATAAGGGCATTGAAATTGATATTGAACGGCTCAGTAAGCTTTTCGGCACAAGAGTCGTCTGCACCGTTGGCAGTAAAAGCGAGGGCATTGATGAACTCAAAAAAGTAATTGGCGAAGTTGTCCAGGCAAAAGAAAAGCATCAGCCCAGAAAAGTAATCTACGCCGATGAATTAATGCTTTCAGTCCAGGAATTGAGCAAAATATTGACTGACGGCAAGAGTGTGCCGGAAGACTATCACGCTGATTGGCTGGCAATAAAGCTGCTCGAAAAAGATAGTGAAATCATTAAGCTTTTCGAATCCCGCGCGCCGGGCGGGGAAATCCTTAAAAAGGCCGCTGTTTTGATTGAAAAACTGGAAAACGACCTTGATGAACCAAGTGAAATTGTCGTTACCGAACACCGTTACGGCTATATTTCCGGAACCTGTCGTGAAGTTGTTCGCACGACTCTCCAAAAACGCCGCGATATTTCGGAAGCTGTTGATTCAATAGTTACACATCGTATTTTCGGGGTTCCGCTGTTTTTGGGCTTGATGTATGTGGTGTTTTACCTGACCTTTGCCGTTGGCGACCCGTTTATGGGTTGGATCGAAGCAGGTTTCGGGTGGCTCGGACATTTTGTCTCGTCGTGGTGGCCGGCAGGCTCCGAAAATGCGTTAAAATCTCTCCTGGTTGACGGCATTATCGCCGGAGTCGGCGGGGTTGTTGTTTTTCTGCCCAATATTATATTTTTGTTTCTGGCTATCGCTATTTTGGAAGCAACCGGCTATATGGCCCGGGTCGCGTTCATTATGGACCGGCTCATGAATAAAATCGGCCTGCACGGCAAAAGTTTCATCCCGATGCTCATTGGTTTCGGCTGTTCGGTCCCGGCTATTATGAGTACCCGGACTTTAGCCTTGAAGCGCGACCGGATGACAACCATGCTGGTTGTGCCGTTGATGAGCTGCGGGGCGCGGGTTCCGATTTACGCTTTGATTATTCCCGCTTTCTTCCCCGGTAAATGGGAAGCGGTGGTTATGTGGTCGATCTATATGGTCGGTATCATCGCCGCTATCCTGTGCGCCAGGTTATTGCGTTCAACGCTGTTTAAAGGTGAGAACGAACCCTTTGTCATGGAACTGCCGCCTTATCGTATTCCCACGGTCAGAAGCGTCGCCATTCATATGTGGGGCCGTTCAATGATTTATCTGCAGAAGGCGGGTACTCTGATTCTGGCCGCATCGGTGATTTTGTGGGTGATGACTAACTATCCCAAGAAGGATAAGATGGATAAAGATTATGCGGCGGCAATTCTCAAAGTCGAGCAGAGTCAACTGGGCCCGGAACAAAAAGAATCAAAAATCAGGGCCCTCAAGGATGAAGCAATGGCCGAAAAATTGAGTTTCACCAGGGCCGGCAGGATAGGCCATGCGCTGGAACCGGTTTTAAAGCCGATGGGTTTCGACTGGAAAATCGGTACCGCCTTAATTGGCGCCTTCGCCGCGAAAGAAGTTTTTGTAGCCCAGCTGGGGATAGTTTACGCGGCAGGGGGGGGCGATGAGGAACACGACACTTTGCGCGAAAAGCTGCGGGCGAATTATAATGCTTTACAAGCCTATTGCATCATGCTTTTCTGTCTGTTGAGCGCTCCGTGTATAGCGACTGTCGCGATTACCAGGCGCGAAAGCAATTCATGGTTCTGGGCATTGTTCCAACTGGCCGGATTAACCGTATTAGCTTACATTGTCACGACAATTGTTTATCAGGCCGGACTGCTGTTCATGTGACCTATTTTTAATTACGGATTACAAATGAATACGGTCCTTGAATACTTTTGCAATCGCCTCTGGTAAATTCTGAAAATGCTTATACATTATTTAACTATTTTAAAAACATAAGGAGCTATAAAATATGTCGTTTGACCGAGGTTCGTGTACCGTTACTATTTTTCAGTTGCCGGGTAAATTGCCGGAAAATTTAATTGAACTTTTTGCCGCGAAAAGAGCGGGCAAACTTGATCATGTAAAAGAGGAGGCGCTGTTCGGCTGGACTACGGGGCGCACTTTGCTCGAAACCGATATCAACGAGGAAAGCGCTATCCGCGGTGCCTGCATCTATCTGCAGCTGCGCAAGGCTGAACGTAAAATACCTTCTGCTTTGTTCAATGCCATTTGTCAACGGGAGGAACTCGTTTATATGCGGGCCAATGAGTTTGATGTTGTTTCCTCAAAAGTCCGCCGCGACATAAAAGCACAGGTTATGGAAACGCATTTGTCCAGAATGGTACCGAATATTTCCGCTATTCCAATGGTCATAGATTTGAATGCGAAACTCCTCTATGTCGGGACCTCGTCAGTCAATCAACTGGATAATTTTATCTCTTTTTTCTTCAAAACCACAAATATCGAACCATGTCAACTGCAGCCCGGCCTGATGCTGGAGGAAATGTTCCAGTGCACCGAACGCGACCTGCCGGAAGTCATGTTCGCCAATGTTCAGGACGATATGGCGCCGGGGCGTGATTTTCTGACCTGGCTGTGGTATTTCAGCGAATGCGGGGACGGCAGAATCACGCATGAACAATTTGGTGAATTTGCTATTATGATTGAAGGCCCGTTGACCTTCTCCTTTGTTTCAGAAGCCCGCGGCGCGGCCGAAACCACCCTGAAAAAAGGCGGCAGTCCTTTGCGCGCGGCCGAAGCAAAAGCCGCCTTGACTGTCGGTAAACGCCTCAAAAAAGCCAGATTCACGCTTTGCCGCGCCGACGAAATCTGGACCGGAGGTATTGACGCGGACAATTTTACTTTCAGCGCTTTGACTTTGCCTGAAGGTGAAGAAATGGATTTCAACAGTGTGTTTGCCGAACGCATGCAGAATTTATTCATTTTCCAGAATGTCATACGGGAATATTTCCGTAAATTCGCTGAGAGCGTCCGTGGAATGGATTGGGCTGAAACCGAAAAGAAAATTCAAAAATGGGCTTCCGAACGCGATTCTTTCTAGAATTTGAATGATGCCGCCTCGAAAAGCGAAGCTTTTCAAAAAAGAGCATGTTTTTTTATAACGAGGCCGACGTTCGGCTTTTTGAAAAGATGGAGCGTTCGAGCTTTGCTGCAAAGTTTTATTTTTTTCAAGAATTTAAGTTAGACCGACTTTTGTCGGTCTCGTCGTGATGAGTGAAATTACCGAATCTTAACATCTTCGAGTTCGGGAATCATTCCAATATCGTTTCTGGACATTGCTATTGTTTTGGTCATGTCTTCGACATCCACATGTTTTATTCGGCCGGTATCGGTATTTTCCATATTTTCTCCAGCTTCTCCCTGAGGAACCTGTATTTCAAAAGCCGTGCCGCATTCGGTGCAGTCCACTATTCCCCCGCAAAACTCACGAGGGACATTGAAGTGAGCGTTGCATTTCGGACATACTATAGTAATTTCTTCAGACATATGAAAATCTTCCCAATATTTTTGAATTATACAAATAAGCCTTAAAATAGCAGAGGTGATTGCAAAAGTCCAACGCAAGTACTATTTTTTAGCGTTTTTGGCGAACAAATTTTGACTTTTGAGTATAAATCAAAGATGCGAGCGTTCGAGCATTTAAGAAAATCCCTGCTTTTACGAAAATGAAAGCCGCTCCGACTTTTGATGGTATGCCGTCCATCACGAACACACTACTACACTGTAAAATTTACAACTTCGTATTTTTTTCACAAATTAATGTAGCACAAGCGTCTCGGTTGTGAATATACTCAAGCGAGACGGTTGACTTTCGCTGTGCTCAGTCTCAGCCTTCGCAAAGTGAGCTACATTTTTTATATACAATGCGAACATTTAAGTTGTATAGTG
>VAOY01000323.1_pt1 | contig 15931 bp, 11 predicted proteins | sample 3393881 | NCBI WGS metagenome assembly VAOY01 (sample SAMN08290430, study PRJNA428436) | hydrothermal vent metagenome | isolation source: Deep-sea hydrothermal vent chimney | place: Indian Ocean: Southwest Indian Ridge
TCCACAAGTCCGGTTCTGTGAGGGGCATTGAAGTTTCTCACATGTTAAGACAATGAACGAAACATAGGAGGAATCATATTATGTCTACTCGACAAAAATATCCTTCTAATGGGGAAGCTTGCGATAGATGACCAAACCGTGGCATACCATTGACAGCCGTGTGCTGATGAACTCCTGGGCCAACAGGTCCGAGATATTGCTTTCGAAGCCGGCCTGCAATTTCCTGAACAATAAAAGAGATCCCCGGGTGCTTATTGGAGGACTGGGGATGGGCTGCACACTGAAGGCGGCGCTCGCAACCGATATTGACCGTGTCCCCGTATTGCAAAGGGAGTTGGCTATACTTCGGCAAGCCAGGAAAGAAGGCGGCTGCGAGAGAGGCTGCAGAAAGACCGCAAAACCCGGACATTGTTGAGTCAAATCGAAAATGAAATTGTCACAAATGAAGATTTGGCTCAGTGCTTTTTGCTTCACAGGAAAATAAAAGTTCTTGTCTTTAACAAGTATAACATATTATTATTAATAACTTTTCTTATAATAAGGAGGCCGAATAAACAGTGATAGCGCAAGCCGTTAATTTGATGAACTTCATGAAGGGGCTGACCCTTGCCTTGGATGCTTCCGCGCTTCCGGACTTTTGCACTTCTGCACTGTTTTATTCTCAGTTAAATCGAAAGGATTATACCCTGTGATTCGTTTCCTTCATACCAGCGACTGGCAATTGGGTATGACCCGCCGCTTCCTTTCGGAAGAGGCCCAGGCACGCTATACCCAGGCGCGGTTTGATGCCATACGAACAATGGGCCGTATTGCCAAAGAAAAACAATGTCAGTTTATTTTGGTGTGCGGCGATTCCTTTGAGTCAAACCAGGTAGACCGTAAAACCGTCGCACGGGCTATCGAAGCGCTCAAAGAGGTGACTGTCCCTGTTTATCTCCTACCCGGTAATCATGACCCTTTGAATGCGGCTTCCGTTTACAGCTCCAGCACTTTCGTAGAAAAGAAACCGGCCCATGTCCACATCATCGAGAATACTGCTCCTGTTCAAGTGGGTGAGGGTTTCGAACTGGTAGGCGCCCCCTGGCTGTCTAAACGACCGAACGGCAACCCAATTGTTGATTTACTCAATGCGCTTCCTCCGGCAGGGAGTATAAAGCGTATCTGCGTTGGGCATGGTATTATTGACATATTTACTCCCGATAAAGAAGCAGAAAATATGATTACGGTTTCCAGGCTTGAAGCCGCAATTTCGGAAGGCAAGGTCCATTTTATAGCTTTAGGCGATCGTCATTCTCTCACGAAAGTGGGTTCCAGCAACAGAATCTGGTATTCCGGAACCCCTGAATCCACCGATTTCCGCGAAGACCATTCAGGGTTCTGTCAAATTGTTAAAATGGATGGCGATGATGTCACTACCGAAGAAGTGCAAATCGGACAATGGCGTTTTATCGAAGAGCTGGTTGACCTGAATACCGAAGACGATGTGGAATCGCTCCGGAAAAAGTTGGAGGACATCCAGAACAGGGAACGCGCGGTTGTAAAGCTGGAACTTAAAGGTTCGCTCACACTTTCTGTGCATGGGTTTTTTCAAAGCCACCTTCTTGCAGCCAGGGATGTCCTGGCGGGTTCAGTGATCAACGAAGACAACCTCCTCGTGATTCCCGATGATGCGGACTTCATTGATCTTGGTTTTTCCGGCTTTGCCGATGCAACGGTAAAAAGGCTTCGGGATAAAATAGACCAGGGAGGAAACGAAGGGGAAGTTGCCCGCGATGCATTTATGCTCTTTCTCCGCCTTTCCAGGGAGGGCGCATGAAGCTCCTTCGTCTTAAGGTTGTCAATTACCGGGGCATCAATACACGCGAGGTAAAGTTTAGTCCCTTGGGGATTACCCGCATAGAAGGCCCGAACGAGTCAGGGAAGTCCAGTCTCGGCGAGGCCATAAACATGATCCTGGACTACCCTGACAACAGCAAAAAAAAGGACATTTTAGCCATCAAACCTGTTCATCAGGATGCGGGCCCTGAAATTGAGCTGGAAATGGAGACTGGAAAATATGCGTTTACATATTTCAAGCGTTTCCTGAAAAAGCCCGAGACCAAGCTTACTATTACAAAACCGAATCCCGAAAATATCACCGGTCGCCAGGCGCACGATCGGGTAAATGAAATTCTCAAGGAAACACTCGATGTCGATTTGTGGAAGGCCGTGTCTATCCTACAGGGTGAGGCGATTGGCCAACCGGATCTTAAAAACAAACAGGCGTTATCTGCGGCACTCGACAAAGCCGCAGGGGTTCATCCTGCCGCCCCGCAAGAACTCGGTTTGTTCAAAAGGGTTTCGCAGGAATATGAACTCTACTATACGATTGGTCGTGGGACCGAGAATAAGGAACTCAAGGACCTGCGAAACACCCTGACCGAAAAGGAGATTGAGGTTAGATCGATTGAACAAGACATCCGTGCGCTTGAAACCGATATCGACCGTGTCCCTGTATTGCAAAGGGAGTTGGCCCAGCTCAAAAAGCAGGAAGAAGAGCTGTCTCAACAGCTGATAGATCTCACCGCGAAGCTTGAGCAAATCAGCTTGCTCGAAAACACCCTTTCCGCAGCCGCTTTAAAACAGGAAGTTGCTCAAAAAACTCTTCAGGCAGCTCAGCATGCTAAAGAAATCCGCCAGGAGATAATTAGTGCGGCAGAAAACGCTGCCAAGGCCCACAGGGAACTTCAGGAAAGCAGTGCAATGGCCCTTCCTGCATTGTCTCAGGCCCAGGAAGCTCTTAATAAAGCCAGGGCTGCGGCCGACGAAGCCGAAAGGAAAAGAAAGGAAGCGGAATCTCTTGCCGCCTTGAAGAGGGCGGATTTTGACTATTATCACGACAAGCTCGATCTTGATCAGTTATTAGAGCGCAAACAACGGATTGACCAAGCCCGTAAAGACGCTGCCCATGCAGAGACGGTGTTGGCGAAGAACAAAGTGGATGCCAGCGTCTTAGGCAGGATAAAGAAAGCTGAACTCGCATACAATAACGCCTGTGCCCGGATGGAAATAAGTTCACCAGGCATTCTCCTTCGTTCCATTTCTAAATGTCGCCTCACCATCGACGGGACCGAGGCTGTTCTCAACACTGGTGAGACTCGTAAAATATCCGTCTCAAATAAAACCACAGTGTCGCTCCCGGGCACACTTGATATCGAAATAACCGCAGGCTCCAGCATAGAAGGGCTTGCCCAAAAAGTTTCTCTCGCTCAACAGGCTCTCCAGGCCGCCTGTGCCGAAGCCGCGGTGTCAGACTCGGATGAGGCCCGAAAAGCTTTCGACGAACGCCAGGAGGCATTGCGGGGTGTTGAAAACAAAGGTCGGGTTGAGAAGGAAAATCTTAGAGATATTACTTACGAAAGCGTTGAACAAAGGTTGCGCAATCTCCAGCAGAGCGTGCCGAACTATCTTGCCGGGCGGGTTAAAGCCCCCGCGATTTGCCCGGATTTCGACACGGCAAAAAAGGAACGGACAAAGGCCGAAGCGAATTTTCAGACTGCAAGCAGTGAATTGGACAATACGCGTAAGGTCCTTGATTCTGCCCGCTCCTTCTTCGAAAGTTTAAATATAAAACATAGGGAAGCCGGGGCAAAACTTGAGCAGTTGGCCAAAGACCTCAAGCAGACTCAGGAAAACCTCGATAAGGCCCGCATGAAAGAATCTGACGAAACACTGGAAGCCAACCTGACCGCAGCCAATCGGGCTGTGCTCTCAGAAGATACTGCATGCCGTTCAGCCGTCGCCTCCTTAGAGGCTTGCAACCCCGAACAAGTAAAAGCCCTGTCAGATTCCGCCAAAGGTTCCTTGAAAACGAGAAAAACCAGCTATGAGTCAAAAGACAAGGTGCTGACAGAGGTCCAAACCCGTCTTAAGATAATGGGCGAAGAGGGCCTTCACGAAAAATTAAACGCGGCAGAGAATCAGCTTGAACAATTGGATTTCAAAAACCGGGCGACCGAACGTAGAGCCGCCGCGGCCAAATGCCTTTTTGATATCATGCGCGAAGAGCGGGACAAGGCGAGCCGCGCTTATGTGGCCCCGCTTAAAGATAAAATTGAAAGACTTGGACGTTTGGTCTTTGACCCTTCATTTCAGGTGACTATCGACGATGATCTGAAAATTACCAGCAGAACGGTCTCTGGTGTCACGGTACCTTTCGATTCCCTTAGCGGGGGGACAAGAGAACAACTTTCTTTAATTTACCGGTTGTCGTGTTCCATGATTGTGGCAAAGGATGGCGGAACTCCGGTCATTTTGGATGATGCACTGGGTTATACCGACCCGGAGCGTCTGAAATTAATGGGCGCTGTATTGGCGGTAGCCGCCAAGGAATGCCAGATTGTCATCTTTACCTGTGTTCCTGAAAGATATGCTTTTATTGGAGAGGCTGCTGTTGTTCCACTGTAGCATATGGTATATTGGGAAAGTGTTTCTTTTTAGGATTCAAGTTTTTACGGCAAAACTGGAGATAATCGATACCGTATATCTCATGTGAGATTAATTTAAACAAGGAGTAGACATTAACTCAAAAACGCGCCAGCCGGATTTGTCACTGACAATAGAACAAATAAACCGAGAGTGGATATAACCAAGGAGGAACAATGAGTAAGATTGACGTACTCCGAGAGATACGAGAACTAAAGAACCATTTGTCTTACTCAAAGAACATTGGCTTTTTTTTTGGAGCAGGCACGTCCTGTGCTCTTGGAATTCCTGATATCATGCAACTCACCCGCGAGGTTGAGGCAACCCTAAAAGACGGCAACTTAAAGACATTCGGAATCATAAAAGACGACCTGAAGACACTGATCCGGGGGCGCGATGTCAATATCGAGGACATTCTGAATCAGTTAAGACGTATTCGTGAATTGACGGAAGAGAGCGAAACTAAAACTTATCAAGGTGTCTGCGGAAAGGCTGCTGCTACGGTTGATGGTGAAATATGCAAGGCTATATATAAACTCATCACCGAAAAGGAATTGAGTGCTTCCCTCACTTCAACTATCCGGTTCTTCGCCTGGTACAATCTGCTAAATCGCGACTTCACAAAAGAGGTCTTCACTACAAACTATGATCTCGTTATCGAGAAGGCACTCGAAGCCAGCGAAATCCCCTATTTCGACGGCTTTGTTGGCTCCTTTGAGCCCTTTTTCTGGCAGGAGAGCGTGGATCATCAGGCACAACACGGGGATTTAACAAAGAACTGGATACGCCTTTGGAAAATTCATGGCTCATTGAGTTGGTTCTGGAGATACTCCGAGACAACGAAGTCTCATCGTATCATTAGAATTGGAAACATTGGGAGTGTTGCGGATATCAAGAACGAACTTGTAATTTATCCGTCAAAAGACAAGTACGACTCTTCTCGAAAGCAACCCTTTATCGCATACTTCGACAGAATGCGCGACTATCTTCTCTGCGGGGAACTTCTTTTTGTGTTCACCGGATATTCGTTTTCAGACCAACACATTAACGAAATCGTCTTTAATTGCATGCGGCAGAACAATAGGTTGTTCGTCATTGTTTTCTTTTACAAAGATGATGACGTGGAGAACCTTCACAAGTCGTGCTCAGCATATCTGAATCTGCACGTATTCGGACCGACAAAAGCCATAATCAACGGAGAGTTGGGCGAATGGCAACTCAACAAAGAGGCCGTCATGCCAAATGAAAACACCGCAACATACTGGAACGAGGAGAAATCACACTTAACGCTCGGCGACTTCAACGCGCTGGTCAAATTTCTTGTAGCAAGTTCAGGGAAACGGGACAGCGCGGAAAAGGTGAAACCATGATTAGCGACATTACTTACTTAGGAAAAATCATCCGTGTTGACTCGAACACAGTTGAAGTCGAAGTGTCGGACGAGATCCCCTCTGCCGCTCCAATAATTAATGGCCGACTGTATAAAATTGGTCAAATCGGCACCTTCGTGAAGATTCCGGTTGGCAATATAAGCATCTACGGAATCGTGTCTGCGGTTAGCAACACCCCTATCACAATTAAGGATGATAATCGCGCATACGTTTACGGATCCCGCTTTCTGTCGGTTCAACTTGTAGGAGAGAAAGTCGGTGATGACGATTTCCAGAAGGGGGTCGGCACTTATCCGACCATAAACGATGAAGTGCATCTGGTGATTGAAAAAGATCTGTTCGATATATATGGGAAGAAGGACAACGATTCAATTGAGATCGGGAAACACTCTTCATCTGAGAACCTCAGCGTCAACGCCGATATTCACAAGCTTGTACTACGTCACAGCGCCATCTTGGGGTCAACAGGAAGTGGAAAGTCAAATACCACTGTAAGTGTCTTAACGGCTATTCTTAATGACTATCCGGGATCACGAGTGATACTGGTTGACCCTCACGGCGAGTATTCCTCTGCATTTCCGAAGGCGCGCGTATTCAGGATCAACGATGTGGCCCGGCCGTTGCATATCCCCTTCTGGCTAATGTCATTTGATGAACTTGTATTCTTCTTCGTTGGCGCCGAACCAAAAGATGACCAGCGTCCCGAATACAGAAAACTGCGAGAGTTGGTGGTTGAAAGAAAGAGGGCAAATGCAGGCGCGCTAAAATCCGGGGTGGTTGATCCTGATCGCGTTTCCGCAGACTCTCCGATCCCATTCAACGTGCGGGAGTTATGGTATGAAATGTATTGGTGGCTGAATGCGTCTTTTCCTGATGCAGCACCAGAAAAACAAACCAAGGAGAATGCATTTATCGAGAGTGATGGAGACTACAACTTACTTAAGCCACCGCGATTTAGACCCTACGCAGTTACTAATGCTGCTCCGTACAAGTCGAAAGTTAATCAAGAGTTTTATGTCTACGAAAAGAAACTTATTAGCCGTCTCAGGGATTCTGCGTATGACTTCCTCTTTCATCCCGGAGATTACGCAGATGCCACATCTCCTAAGGATTTACACGACCTGTTGAATGATTGGATTGGTGGTGAGGAAAGGCTTACGATTCTCGACTTGGCAGGTGTCCCATTTAACGTTCTGGACATAACAGTTGGTCTTATAACACGATTTGTATTTGACAGCATGTTTTGGGGCAGACATGAGCCTTATACAGGAAGACAGAGACCTCTCTTTATTGCATATGAAGAAGCCCATTCATATCTCAATAAGTCGGAGGATAATAACTATGCGAAAGAAGCTGTTGAGAGGATCTTTAAAGAAGGGCGAAAATTTGGCGTTGGCGCTATAATTATTTCCCAGAGACCATCAGAGATTTCGGAGACAATCCTATCCCAAGTGGGAACGTTTATTGCCTTAAGATTAACCAATTCAAGTGATCAATCGATTGTCAAAGCATCTGCCCCGGACAACCTGATAAGCCTGATTGATTTACTTCCCTCTTTGAGGACAGGTGAGGCGCTAGTGATCGGCGAAGCAGTCAAGATCCCTACGCGAGTTCGAATCCCACTGATGACACCACGACCATCCAGCGAGGATCCAAAGTTGGTAGAGTGTTGGCGTAAGACTTTTGTACAAGGCGCAGATGATTACAAGCAAGTGGTGACTTCACAACGTGAGCAAAAATTAAGGAGGTAGATATGGATAGGGATTCCGTCGGTTCATCTATGATAGCAAGTATCGGGTATGACCAATCCTCGGGTACAGTGGAGGTGGAGTATAGGTCGAACGGACAGGTTTGGCAGTATTACGATGTGCCGGAGATCACATACAATGAAGTTCGGACCGCGGGCTCATTAGGAAAGGCCTTCAATGCGATGATTAAGAACCACTTCAGAGAAGCACGAGTTGGGTAGAAAGTTCGTTGCGCATACGATATACACATCCTAAATCGAGCAACGGACGGCGCTACGCGCTGCCGCTATTGATGAACGTTAATTTGTTTATAGTGCCCCCGGCCTGAAACCGGGTAGAATACTGACAAAAAGAGGAACTTTATGCCGCGACTGACTGAACAGGAACAGCAGGAAATCATGCGCTACATTGAGGCGGACAAGCCGTTACCGGACAAATATCGCTTTCTGCTGTTCGAGGACAAGCGGGAGGTGGAGCTGGTTTGGAACGGCAAGACGAGCGAGGTCTGCAATATCGTTCTGCCCTTTCAGGTCATCGAGCAGGTGGACGAGCCACGCGCGGAGAAGCCGGAAGACACGGCATTGCAATCAAGTCTTTTTGATTCGCGAGGTCGTCAGCTCAGGGGATGGACCAATAAACTGATTTGGGGCGACAACAAGCTCATCCTCTCATCGCTGAAGAACGGCCCGCTGCGCGAAGAGATCGAGCGGCAGGGCGGCCTCAAGCTCATCTACATTGACCCGCCGTTCGATGTGGGGGCGGATTTCTCGATGGACATCGAGATCGGCGGAGACACCTTCACAAAGAAGCCCAACATTCTCGAAGAGATCGCCTACCGCGACACTTGGGGCAAGGGCGCCGATTCCTTCATCGCGATGCTGTATGAGCGTCTTGTTCTCATGCAACAACTCATGGCTGATACCTCTGCCATATATGTGCACCTTGATTGGCGCACCATCCATTATGTCAAAGTGATGCTTGACGAAGTCTTTGGTAGTGAAAACTTCATGTCAAATATCATTTGGAAACGCATATCAAGTGGCCGAAAGGCGACTTCCAACAAATGGTTAGCGGTCGATGACATAATGCTTGTGTATACGAAAGGTGGACACGCCATTACTTCACAGTATGTGGATTATTCTGATGAATACAAGAAACGCTTCATTCACGAAGATGAGCGAGGGAAGTATTTCTGGGACAACATCGGGACGTATTCACAGGAACGATTGAAAAAGTTAGAGGCTGAAGGGCGGATCAAATATCCTGCCAATCCCAACGCCAAGCCGAGGATGAAAAACTACTTGTCTGAAGGAAAGGGTATCATCGTTGATAATATCTGGACGGATATTCCACCCGTAAACTCGCAAGCTAATGAAGATACCGCTTACGCAACCCAAAAACCTGAGGCACTTCTCGAACGCATCATCAAGGCTTCGTCCAACGAAGGCGACTTAATAGCCGACTTTTTCTGCGGTTCGGGGACGACAGCGGCGGTAGCAGAGAGACTGGGACGTAAATGGATCGTCAGCGACCTCGGCAAGTTCGCCATTCACACGACGCGTAAGCGGATGATCGGTGTCCAGCGACAACTCAAGGCTGAGGGCAAAGACTACCGCGCCTTTGAAATTCTAAACCTGGGCAAGTACGAGCGGCAGCATTACATCGGCGTAAACCCCAACCTGCGCGAGGCGGAACAGCAGAGGCAGTTGGAAGAAAAAGAAGCGGCCTTTCTCGACCTGATCCTGCGCGCCTACCGGGCGGAGAAGACGACAGGCTTCACGGCGTTCCACGGGAAGAAGGCCGGGCGGCTGGTGGCCGTCGGACCGGTAAACATGCCGGTGACACGGCTGTTCGTCGAGGAGATCATCCTGGAGTGTCGCAAGAAGCACATCACTAAGGTGGACATCCTGGGCTTTGAGTTCGAGATGGGGCTGTTCCCCAACGTGCTGGACGAGGCGCGAGCCAAGGGGATCGACATTGCGCCGAAGTACATCCCCGCCGAGGTGTTCGATAAGCGGGCGGTGGAGAAGAATCAGGTGGTGTTCCACGACGTGTCGTTCATTGAAGTCAAACCTCACGTTAAAGGCAATACTGTAGCAGTTGAGCTGACGGACTTCTCGGTCTTCTATTCGCAGGACTCCATTGCCAATGCCGAGGCTGCGATCAAGAACAAAGGCAGCCGGATTGTGGTGGAGAAAGGGCAGATCGTAAAGGTGAGCAAGGACAAAGACGGGATCGTCACCCGCGAGGTGCTCACGAAACAATGGACGGACTGGATTGATTACTGGTCGGTGGACTTCGACTTCGAGAGCAAGCGGGAAATTATCCGGGTGAAGAATGAAGATCTTTCGACAAGCTCAGGAAGCGAATGGGAAGAACAGTGGACCGGGGATTACATCTTTGAGAACGAGTGGCAAAGCTTTCGCACAAAGAAAGACCGTTCGCTGGAACTGAAAAGCATCTTTCACGAATGCGTGCCGGGGCGGCGCAAGCTGGCGGTCAAGGTGGTGGACATATTCGGCAACGATACGATGACGATTGTCGAGGTGAGCGTGGGGAAGAACGGAGGAAAGAAATAATGGTCTTGAAAAAATCAGAATGTGTCACCTCGAACGAAGTGAGCGGTCTTTCAACCGATTGTAAAACCAAGATTTCTCGCTTCGCTCGAAATGACAAAATGGGCTTTTCTCGACTTTTTACGAATGTATCAAAAAACAGGAATACAGTTGAATTTCTCGGCATTTGGGCCGGTTTAAACAACTGCAAAATCAGCGTTAAAGAATGGGCAGATAAGACGAAGGCACTTGGATTAAAGGCTACTGCCGGAAGATATGGCGGCACCTATGCCCCCTCACTGTCATTTCGACCTCTCAATTTGTCATTTCGAGCGAAGGGAGAAATCTCATGCCCATAGTGCATCGCTACTACGTATACCTATTGACGAACAAGAACGACAAGGTCATGTACATCGGTGTAACCAACAATCTTGAGCGGCGGGTGTATGAGCATAAGACGAAGATGATTCCGGGTTTTACGGAAAAGTACAACGTGAACAAGCTGGTCTACTTTGAGGAAACGCATGATGTCCGCGCCGCGATAGCAAGGGAAAAGGAAATCAAGAAATGGCGTCGAGAGAAGAAGAACAATCTGGTTGTTCCTGTCAATCCTGAGTGGAAGGATCTGAGTGATGGGTGGTTTGAGATCTCTCCCTTCGGTCGAGATGACAAAAGCAATAAAGGGCAAGATGACAAAAGCAATGAAGGTCGAGATGACAATTCGGGATAGATTCCTCACATTCGTTCGGAATGACAGAGAACGGCAGGATAACAGAGAATGACAGAATGACTGAGAACGACATTTCGGTAGAGAATGTCATTTCGACCGTAGGGAGGAATCTCCTGCGCTCGGTCAAGATGACGAGGCAATACGAAAAAGAGGTGACTAATGGCCCTGCATAAAGACTTTCCTCAATCCCCGCACGCGGTTCTCGATCCGGGCATCCGCTGGTTTCCTGCTGATGAGGCTTTGCGCGAGACCAGCATGGCGAAGCTCATGCCGCCGCTTGTGTCGGAGCTGCGGCGTAAGGTGAAGGAGTTCCGGGATCTTGGGTATGCGGGTGCTACGGACACCAGCCGGAGCCTGCTTAATTGGTGGTTTAACATGCCTCACCTGCTGCCAAAGGCCGACGGGACCATGGCGGAGTTTGAATACTACTTTGCTCAGCGCGAGGCGTTAGAGACGATTGTCTACCTCTATGATGTTGTTGGGGTCAAGGACAAACACGATTTAATGCGCTTCGATGCAAGCGGTCTTGTATCCGGGAGCATGTTCGACGAGACCTGGCGGCGGTTTGTGGTAAAGATGGCGACTGGCACCGGTAAGACCAAGGTTTTGAGTCTGGCGCTGGCGTGGAGTTTTTATCACAAACTGTACGAGCCGGAATCCGAACTGGCGCGCAACTTTCTGGTCATTACGCCCAACATCATTGTTCTGGACCGTGTTTACCGGGATTTCCAGGGCCTCCGTATCTTCTTCGATGATCCGGTGCTGCCGGATAACGGGGTTGACGGGCGCAACTGGCGCGATGATTTTCAACTGACTCTGCATCTTCAAGACGAGGTCCGTATCACCCGGCCTACGGGCAACATCTTCCTGACGAACATTCATCGGGTTTATTCTGGTGAAGACATTCCGCCGTCTCCGGATGATGATGACATGCGGGATTATTTTCTGGGCAAACGGCCTACGGGCGCGACCACGGATTCCAAGGTGGATTTAGGCGTGATTGTCCGGGATATAGACGAGCTGATGGTGTTGAATGACGAGGCGCACCATATTCACGACCCGCGCATGGCCTGGTTCAAATCAATCGAAGATATTCATAACCGGCTGAAGCAGAAGGGAGCGGCCCTTTCCATGCAGGTGGACACGACGGCCACACCCAAGCACAACAACGGGGCGATTTTCGTGCAGACCGTGGCCGATTACCCGCTGGTGGAGGCGATCAAGCAAAATGTGGTGAAGCATCCTGTTCTGCCCGACGCGCCAAGTCGTGAGAAGTTGAGCGAACGGCAAAGCGCGAAATACACCGAGAAATACACCGATTATATCCACCTGGGCGTGATCGAATGGCGCAAGGCGTATGCCGAACACGAGAAGATGGGCAAGAAGGCGATTCTGTTTGTGATGACTGACGACACACGCAACTGCGACGACGTGGCCGAGTATTTGAGGAACACCTATCCGGAATTTGCCGATAAAGACTCCGTGCTGGTCATTCACACGAAGAACAACGGCGATATTTCAGAATCCACTTCGGGCAAGGGCAAGGACGAACTGAAGAAACTGCGCAAACAGGCGAATGAGATCGACGAAATGGACAGCCCGTACAAGGCCATTATCTCGGTGATGATGCTCAAAGAGGGGTGGGACGTGAAGAATGTCACCACCATCGTTGGCCTGCGCGCCTATAGCGCGAAGAGCAACATTCTACCGGAGCAGACGCTGGGCCGGGGTTTGCGCAGGATGTATCCCGGCGATGTGGAAGAGTACGTCAGCGTGGTCGGCACCAAGGCCTTTATGGAGTTTGTGGAATCTCTTCAGGCCGAAGGAGTGGTGCTGGAGCGCAAGCCGATGGGAGAAGGTACAGGGCCGAAGACTCCGCTGGTGGTCGAAGTTGACATGGAGAACGAGAAGAAAGACATCGCCGCACTCGACATCGAAATACCGGTGCTGACGCCGCGTGTCTACAGGGAATACAAAAGCCTGGGTGATCTGGACGTCGCTGCGCTGGGACATCAACGAGTGTTGTATTTGCAGTTCAGCGATGAAGAACAACGGGAGATTGTCTTCAAGGACATCGTATCCGGAGACATTACGCATACCACGATTCTCGACACGGCCGGCGTTGCCGACTACCGCAGCGTGATCGGCTACTTCGCGCAAGGCATCATGAAGGATCTGCGCCTGGTCAGTGGCTATGACGTGCTGTATGGCAAGGTCAAGGCATTTGTGCAAGAGGAGTTGTTTGACCACCCCGTGGAACTGGAAGACCCCAACACACTACGCAACCTGTCAGAACTGGCCGCCACCAAGACACTGCTTGAGACCTTCAAAAAGGCGATCAACGGGCTGACAGTCCGGGACAAAGGCGATGCCGAAATCCGGGACACGATCAAGCTACGCCAGACCCGGCCTTTTGTTGCCAAGGATCAAGACTACCTTGTCCCGAAGAAAAGCGTCTTTAACCGCATTATTGGTGAAAGTAATCTGGAGCTTCGGTTTGTCGCATTCCTAGAGGATTGCAGTGATGTGATTTCTTACGCGAAGAACTACTGGGCCGTCAATTTCAAGCTCGATTACGTGAAGGCGGACGGCGACATTTCCAACTACTACCCGGATTTTATAGTCAAGCTGATCGACGACCCCCACGGAGTGACCAAGCGGATTGTCATTGTCGAAACCAAAGGGCAGGAAGACCTGGATGTGCCGCTGAAGATGGCACGATTGCGGCAATGGTGCGAAGACATCAACCGGGTGCAGAAAGACTTGGAGTGCGATTTCGTTTACGTGGACGAAGAGAGCTTTGATAAATACAAGCCAACTTCATTCAAGCATTTGATCGCTGGCTTCCGGGAATATAAAGAGAAAACGTAACTACTCAGGATAAGTTGAGGTATTGTCATTTCGACGAGGTACGAGGAGAAATCCTGTTTTTTGTAGCCCATTAATAACATTAAGATTTCTCCCTATGGTCGAAATGACAATGCAAAGCAAGTTTGTTTTTACCTCAACTTATTGAGAAGTTACACAAACATGCCCGGAATTGACTGGATAGGTCGCGAAGCGGCGGGAAATCCCTTTTCATAAGCCAGGAGGGAAAGACTTCGAGGAGATAAAGGCGAAAACAGCTAAGTGAAGGTAATATGCTGAATCCCCCCCTGCATATCTTTTTTTATCAGATTAATGTATTCTATTCTGTTGCCTGAGATAAACCGCGATTAACCGGAAGTGCGTGAACGTGTAGTATCAAAGACCGTTCCCATCTGTTTCAACCGCCTGGGCTGTAAAAATCTATGAACAACCTGTTCTGAAATAAAGAGGTGAGGGAGTAATATGTCAGAAATGAAATTGTCTTTGCCGGATAAAAGGATCGCGCAGTTTGGTGAGAGTTCCACAGAGTTATTGACAGGTATCCATGCCAGGAATAAGGATGCGTCAAACAGGGAAAGAAAAATGTGGAAAACCATCTCCATACCAAACACGGATATCGACTTGCTCGATGAGGAAGTTTCAGGATTATAAAATGATACAGGTAAACAACTTAAATAAATGTTATGGCCGGCAGGTCCTTTTTGAGAAGGCCGGTTTTGTCCTCAATCCGGGTGAACGTGTCGGTCTTGTCGGCAGAAACGGGCACGGCAAAACCACTCTCTTTAAAATAATACTGGGGCAGGACCATGTTGATTCAGGGAATATCAGTATTCCAAAGGGATATAAAATTGGTCATCTGTCACAGCATATCAGCTTTTCCGAAAATACTGTATTGAAAGAGGCGTGCCTGAGTCTTCAGGACACAGAGGACGGCATTGATGAGACATATAAGGCGGAGATCATTCTTACGGGACTCGGGGTTACCATGGAAGATTTCAGCGTCGATCCATTGGACCTGTCAGGGGGATATCAGGTCCGTTTAAATCTTGCAAAGGCGCTTGTTTCCGACCCTGATCTTCTCCTGCTTGACGAGCCTACCAACTACCTTGATATTATCTCCCTGCGGTGGCTTACACAGTTTTTGCGTGACTGGAAGAAGGAACTCATAATTATTACCCATGACCGTGATTTCATGGACGGTGTGACAACACACACTATGGCCATACACCGGTGCAAAATGAGGAAAGAAGCCGGCCCGACCGACAAGGTATATCAGCAGTTGTTGCTGGAGGAAGAGATACACGAAAAGACCAGGGTGAATGATGATAAAAAGCGCAAAGAAACAGAGGAATTCATAAACAGGTTCAGGGCAAAGGCATCCAAGGCCAGTGCCGTTCAGTCGAGGGTGAAGGCTTTGCAGAAAAAAGACCACCTTGAAAAATTGACAGAGATAAGGAACCTTGATTTCGCGTTCAGATCAGCACCTTTTACAGGGAAGCAGCTTATGGAGGTTAATGACCTGTCTTTTTCTTTTGACAATGACACGCCTCCCTTGATCAATGGCTTGTCATTTTCAGTAGGAAAGAAGGACCGTATAGCCATTATCGGTAAAAACGGCAAGGGGAAAACAACACTGCTGAATCTGCTCGCAAAAGAGCTGAAAAATAAAACCGGCAGTGTCAGCCATCATGATCAGTTGCAGATGGCCTATTTCGGCCAGACTAATATAAACCGTCTTAACCTGCACAAAACCATTGAAGAAGAGATCATGGATGTACATCCCGAAGGCAGCAGGGGCGCGACCCGTAAAATATGCGGCACCATGATGTTTACCGGGGATAACGCGTTAAAAAAGATCGGTGTCCTTTCAGGAGGGGAAAAGAGCCGTGTTCTGCTCGGCAAGCTGCTTGTCAGCCCATCCAACATGCTCATGCTTGATGAGCCGACAAACCATCTTGATATGGAATCCAATGATTCCCTGGTTGAGGCCATAGATGCTTTCAACGGCTCCGCTATTATAGTCACTCACAGTGAAAGGATGCTTCACGCGCTGGCCACCCGTCTGATAGTCTTTGATGACGGGAAAGTGATTTTATTTGAAGGAACGTATCAGGACTTCCTTGACCGTGTCGGCTGGAAGAGTGAAAATGATTCCAACGCGCCGCGTGTCAAGAA
>VAOY01021784.1_pt1 | contig 15902 bp, 14 predicted proteins | sample 3393881 | NCBI WGS metagenome assembly VAOY01 (sample SAMN08290430, study PRJNA428436) | hydrothermal vent metagenome | isolation source: Deep-sea hydrothermal vent chimney | place: Indian Ocean: Southwest Indian Ridge
ACAATCTTAAGGCAAAGATTAACTGGCAATTTACTACCGCTGATGCTCGGGTGAAACTGAAACGGCTTTATCCGACTTTAGAAGCTTGACATGACACTAGCTTTTAAATTATTTACCTCTTTGCATTTTCCTTTTTGAGAAATAACTTCTCTGATCTTTGTAGTTTTTTGCTTTACATCAGGATCATCTTTTAATAATGTAATGACCTTTTGAATACTGACTCTTTCATAATGAGGCTTGAATGTATTATTGCAAAGCGATACAATATCATTTTTATCTTGACCTAATATTTTCATTTTATACCGCCCCTTATATTTGGATTTTATGTTTTCTAATCCAGCGATCAAGGTCTGCAATATCAATTAAAACTTTGCCGGTCTTTTCCTTGTTCATTTTCATAGCTGGAAGCTTTCCGGCTTTGATTGCGCGAAAAATTGTCCAACGGCTCATAGACGCATACTTTGCGGCCACTGCTGGAGTTAAGTATTTGATTTTATCATTTTGCGGGGTTTTAATTAGTGTGTCTACATTGATACCATAGGGGTTCAATAAGCCATTTACTGCGATTGCGATTGCTTCGGGAATTTGTTTTGCAATTTCCATTGTTTTTACCTTTTGGTTAAGTGTTTTTGCCACACTCATTGTAAGTGTTGCTCTTACCTAAGGGATATCGTCAATGGATTTGGGGCGTTAGCTTGCTTTTATGCTATTTTAATAATAGAGAATAGTGGCTTTACAGTTTTTTATATCCTTAATAATCAAATATTTAGAAAAAAATGGGATTTTTTCTGTTTTTTTGGGGAAGGTTAAAGGCACTAAAAGCGTCAACCAAGCCGACTAATGCGTTATTGATTTTTGCATTTCTCTTATATTGATAATTACTTCTTTTAATTTGTTATCTGGCAAAATTTCTATTAATCGCGCCAGTTCCGCGCGGTCGGCACTTTGTTCAGCTCCGGGGAGCTCTTTAATGCTGGTTATATCTAGTCCCATAAAATCGGGCATCTGCATAAGCTTTTCGCGCTTCATGTGATTGTCTGCGTGTTGCTGGTATAATTCAGTCATTTGCGGCGAAACATGCCCCACAATGTCTTTAACGACTAGAAACGGTATACTGTACACCCCGGCATAATAACAGAAGGTATGGCGTAAGCTGTGAACGTCTTTAATACTTACAGCCCGGCTTCGCCCTGCCACTTTTTTTGTCGTTCTGATTTGTATAGATTCCAGAAAGTTTTTAACACGCCAGCTTATACCGGTTGGATTCTCTAGATACATCGCGGCTTGCTCTGGAAGTACATACTCACTATCATTAACGCGATTTTGCTGTTCAAGTAAAAAGCTCTTCAACGGTGGCAGGATCGGAATCTGAACAAAACGCCGGGTCTTTAACATCTTGCGCCTGATTAAGTTAGTCTTAAAATCTATCTCTGACCATTTCAAAGTACAAATATCACCCTCGCGTAAAGCGGTTGCAATTCCAATTACAAATATAGGCTTTGTAAAATCGTCTGCTCTCTTCGCTATTAGTTTTAATTCTTTTTCTGTGAATGCTTCCCGGCTTTCGGATTCATTGTTTAGCTTCGGTATACTTAAAAAAGGGTTCTCAATTAACCCGGCATCAGTATATAATTTCTCGAAAACTTCGCTTATTGATTGTTGAAAGGTATTACAGCTTTTATTTGATAGATTACCGGGGCGGCGATAAACACTTGACTTGCGCCCTGTCTTAAAAGATACTTGTTTGTTAAAGCGTCCATTCTCGCGGATATATTGTATATACTCCTCTGCATGGTTTTTGCGTACATCTGCCAGCTTTACTATATCCGAGTAATTAGAATCCATGTAATCGGTAAAGTCGCGCCAGTATGACCGCTTTGTATTGATTAGCTGCTTTGAGGGTTGCCGCCGCCGTGGTTTCTTTAATGACAATTCGTAGGCATCGGATATAAAAATATCACTACCGCCTGTCATCTCTTGCCTAAAATTATCAACTAAGGCTTTAACGCTTTTTTGTTTTGATAGTTCTTTAACCTTTGCTTTAATATCTTTTTCATAGTCTAAAGCTGCTTTTTTTAATGTACAGCCTTTACATACTCCCCGATAAGTTTTGCCATCAGCCATAAAGCAATAATGATAATGCTTGGTCTCGCCCTTAGTAGTCTTTTGTTTGAAAACTGCCATTTTTTAAACCTCCTTATTGTAGTTTGCTATTATATGCTATAATACGCTATAAAAACAATAAAGCAAGACAAGTTTTCACTTATTTTTCACTTATTTTCTCTTTTTCTAGGCTAAAGCATTAGGTTTACACCCAAGTTGTCGTGGGTTCGAGTCCCTCATCGCCCACCATTTTTTACCTCAAAACACACCAAAAAGGTACCACTTGGTACCATTTTAGGCTTTCAATTACTAAAAAATAAGCTATATTAGCTATATCAGATAATTTCAATTACGAGGTAATTATTATGGCAGGAAAAGTTGTTAAAATGGAAATTGGCACAGTCTACCAAAAAATAGCAAACGGTAGTTATTATTTTCGATATCAAATCAATGGTCAACGCAAAGCTGTAAGCTTGAAGACTAAGAATCAGAAAGAAGCAATAATTAAAGCCAAAGAACTCACACCTGTTGTAAAAGCTACTACTACCGATGTTATTTCAGCACACGTCAAACAAGCACGCGGTTTAGCTACCCAAAAGAAAACTTTATCTTTGGATAACATATGGGAAGTTTATTCAAATCATCCAGACCGGGCAACTCCAGCAACTGTACATGAACAGAATTCTTATAAATCAACCTTTACTGAATTTTTAACTTTTGTCGATAATAATTCTCTTGACATAGTTAATGTTACTCCTGAAATGACCGATAGATTTGCAAAATACTTGCGCGGGACAGAGATTTCAGTAGCTACTCATAATCGAAAAATCAAGCGTCTTAGGAAAGTTTTTGAAGCTCTGAAAGATTATCGTAATGCAGACAATCCATTTAATATAAAATCAATTCGACGTAAAGCGAGAGAAGAACAAGAACATACAGTAAGAAGAATATCTTTTTCACGGGAACAAGAAATACGATTACTTGAAGTACTTGAAGATGACAAGTACAAAGTTATAAACAAACCTGAGATAAAAGTACTTTATCATCTGGGTATGTTCACCGGGCAGAGGCTTAAAGACTGCGTTCTGCTACGCTGGGATAAAGTTGATCTGAATAAAAGGAAAATTTGGGTTAAGCAATTTAAAACAGGAAAAGAGGTAACAATTCCTATAGCACCAAAGTTGCTGGAAATATTGATTGAAGCAAAGAACTGGAAAACTGACCATTATGTATGCCCTAATGCTGCTATGAGATATAGCAGGGTTGATAAAAACGGGAAGAACACAGGAAATAATCTGGTAGGTGTTGATGTGTTGCGAGTTATCAGATGGATCGGACTCGAAACATCTGTCAGTGTGCCTGGACGCAAAAGAAAAGTCACAGTCTATGGCTTTCATTCATTGAGACATAGCTTTGCGTCGCATTGTGCAGAAGCCGGAGTTCCCAAAGCGGTAGTGCTTTCCATCCTCGGCACCAATTCCGAGATCGTTGACAAACATTATACTCATATTGGTGAAGAAGCCCAGGAAAAAGCTATAAATTCCTTGTTCGGTAACGGCAATACCATTTCCGACCGCGAACGTATTGAAAAAGCTTTGAGTATAATTGATGATGTTGAAGATAAAAGCAATACCATACTGGAGATTGAAAAAGCATTACGGACTTGAATTATCCGCCATGATATATTTGACAATGTCGATATTACGATAACGAACGGATGAACCGACCATCCGTCGGTGAAACGGGAATGCTTTTCCCTTTTCCAGCTTCTTGAAATTGCTGTATCCCAAACCAAGCATTTCGGCGGCTTCTCGCTGCTTAATCAGTTTCGGGACAACAACAGGCATTAGTCTGCCTTTGTTTGCTAAATTCTTAAGGTTAGCACTAACAATCTGTTCTTCCGAAACAAGTATCACTCCTTCGTCAACAAGCGGTTTCATGATTCTGCCAATCAGTTTTACGGTTTTTGGTCTGAGCATAGAGTTTTTCATTCCAATATCTCCTTATGAATGGTTGTCAATGTAAATTTCTTTAGCTTTATTATACTATAAGTTTACAGTAATGCAATCTTAAATACAAATAAAATCGTGTTTTCCTAAAAATGAGCTTATTAAATTCATGTTTTTGGGGAAAAAGCAATGAACCCACACTGTAAAAAATATTTTTTGGGATATTAAATCATTATTGGTTTATTCTTAATTTGCATTTATGACATTCTTACTATATTTTAAGTACGCGGGGTGTGGTTTTGATTGTATGCTACGAATCTCTTCCTGCCGAATCATGAAACTGCTTAATAAAAGGGAATATGATGTTTGAACAGACTTTTAAAAATATAGATGATATTTTGCATAAAGATGCGGGCTGTGGAAGTGAACTGGATTATGTCGAACAAACATCATGGATATTGTTTCTCAAATACCTCGACGACCTGGAAAAAGATAAACATACTGAAGCCGAACTCGCCAGTAAAACTTATACTAGTATTATCGCACCCGAATATCAATGGACTAAATGGGCTACTCCAAAACTCAGCAGTGGGAAAATAGACCACAACGCTTTGACTGGTGATGATCTTACGGACTTTGTCAATGGCAATCTATTCCCCTACCTTAAAAAGTTTAAAGCTGATGCTGATAGCGCTGATACTATTGAATATAAAGTCGGCGAAATTTTCAGCCAGCTGAAAAACAGAGTACAAAGCGGTTATAATTTGCGGGAAGTAATAGACCTTATCGACCAGCTGCGCTTTAGGACTCATAAAGAAAAACATGAAATGAGTCATTTATACGAAAGTAAGATTAAAAACATGGGTAATGCCGGGCGTAACGGCGGTGAATACTATACTCCGCGCCCATTAATTAAAACCATAGTAAAGGTGGTAGCTCCCGAAATAGGGCAGACCATTTATGATGGTGCGGTAGGTTCCGCCGGATTTTTGGTTGAGGCATTTGAATACCTGCAAAAAAGCGAAAAACTTTCTACATCTGATATAGTAACTTTACAAAAAAAGACTTTTTACGGCAAAGAGAAAAAACCGCTGGCATACATTATCGGTACTATGAATATGATCCTGCACGGCGTGGAAGCTCCCAATATTATCCATACCAATACGCTGGCGGAAAACCTCAGCGACATACAGGAAAAAGACCGCTATGAGGTGATACTGGCAAATCCTCCATTCGGCGGCAAGGAACGTGCCGAAGTACAACAGAACTTCCCGATAAAGACCGGGGAAACCGCGTCTTTGTTCTTACAGCACTTTGTTAAAATCCTGAAAGCCGGAGGCAAAGCCGGGGTTATTATCAAAAATACATTCTTGAGCAATACAGATAATGCCTCTGTAAGTTTGCGGAAACTGCTTCTGGACAGCTGTAACCTGCATACAATTCTCGATCTGCCCGGTGGCACATTCACTGGAGCGGGTGTAAAAACCGTAGTACTCTTCTTTGAAAAAGGTGCTCCTACGCAAAAGGCATGGTTCTACCAGTTGAATCTGGACAGAAACCTCGGCAAAACAAATCCGCTCAGCGAAAAAGACCTCGCCGAATTCGTCGAACTCCAGAAAACAAAAGCTGACAGCGAAAACTCATGGACTGTAATTATAAAAGACATTGACCAAAGCACCTTGGACTTGTCCGCGAAAAACCCAAACACTCCAGAAGAAGCTCCTTTACGCCAGCCCGAAGAAATCCTAAAAGCAATGAAAGCTCTAGACAAAGAAAGCGAAAATATCCTTAACTCAATCCTGGAGATAGTATGAAAGCAGGATGGGAAACAAAAAAAATAAGTGAAGTTTGTAAATTAAAAAGCGGAACCACTATTTCTCCATCTCTTGAAAAAAACGAAGGAGATGTGCTATATGCAAAAGTTGGCGATATGAATTTACCTGATAATCTTGTTGAAATTAATATATCAAGTAGGTTTGTAAATAGTAATGAAATAAAAATTAAACAGATTATACCTAAAGGAGCAACCATTTTTCCAAAAAGAGGTGGAGCAATCGCCACGAATAAAAAAAGAAAGATTATCAAGCCGACAATAGTTGATTTAAACACAATGGCAATAATTCCAAGTACAAAAATTGACAATGACTATTTCTTCTATTGGTTTAAATTATTTGACTTAAATGATATAAGTAATGGAGCTAACATTCCTCAAATTAATAATTATAGCTTTGATGAAGTTTATATTCCTTATCCAGTATCATTAAAAGAACAACAACGCATAGTAGCGATTTTAGATAAAACATTTGCCGCGATAGCCAAGGCAAAAGACAATGCCGAACAAAACCTGATAAATGCCAAAGAACTTTTCGAATCCTACCTCCAAAACATATTCGAAAATAAAGGCAACAATTGGGAAGAGAAAACATTAAATGATGTTTGTGAAATAATTTCAAAACTTATTGATCCTAAAAAAAATGAATATCAAAATCTTATTCATATAGGAGCTGGTAATATTGAATCTCAAAAAGGAACTTTGATTGATTTAAAAACAGCAAAAGAAGAAAAACTTATTTCAGGAAAGTTCTTATTTAATGAAAACATGGTTCTTTATAGCAAAATCCGACCTTACTTAATGAAGGTCGTAAAATGCGATTTTAAGGGGCTATGCAGTGCCGATATTTACCCATTAGCGCCTATTAATAATGTAATGAATCAAGATTATTTATACTATTTGCTATTATCCAATAGATTCACAGAATATGCAATACATGGCTCTCAAAGGGCTGGTATGCCAAAAGTAAATAGAAAACATCTTTTTGCATATGAGTTTTGTTGTCCACCAGTAAAAGAACAACAAGCCATCGTCAAAAAGCTTGATGTGCTTTCAGCGGAAACGAAAAGACTGGAAGCGATTTATCAGCAAAAGCTGGAAGATTTAGAGGAACTAAAAAAGTCAATCCTACAAAAAGCATTTGAGGGAAAATTATGAATAAGGCTAATTTAGGTTATGTAGAAGTTGCAGGGGTTTACCTGAAAAACGAACTTGATTCAATAGAAAGAAAGGGACCATGGCAACCAATTTTTGAAGCTTTCACAAATTCTTTAGAAGCTATTAAAATACGTAAAAGAAAATGTATATACAATGACCAAGGAAAAATAACAGTTACAATTTTCCACAAATCTGATTTAGTTTCTGAGCAAACAGGAGATCCTGACTTTGATAGAATAGAAATTATTGACACCGGCATTGGTTTCAATGATGAAGAATACGAAAGATTTAAGAATTTACGAGATGACAGAAAGGAAACTTTGAATAAAGGAACTGGAAGGGTTCAATTTATTCATACTTTTGACATAACCACTTTTCAAAGTGTTTATGAAGACGAAGAGTCGGCTACCGGCTTTAAAAAGCGAGAAATCACCCTGTCTAAATCACCCATTTTTTTGAGTAACAATTCATTTATTCGTTTAGATTCAGAAGATGAAGCAGAGGCAGTTGAGCCAGAAACCAAAGTAATATTTAGAGGCTTGCTTTTGGTGGGGAAAAATAAAAAAAATGAGGAAGATAAAGAAAAAGCATTTTTCAATGGCTTAAACGCAAAAATAATCAGGGAAAGCTTATTAGAACACGATTTAGCATACTTTTGTAACAATAGAGACAATCTGCCTGAAATAGTAATCGAATCCTATATAGATGGGAAATTTGAAGAAAGCGTTCAAATTGTTTCTTCAGATATTCCTCAGCACCTAAAAGAGAATAATATTAATATACATTATAGTAAAATTATTTGTGGCAAAATAGAAAAAACAGAAAAACAAGAAAAGTTTATACTAAAAAGTTTTGTGATGCTCAAAAATGAATTAAAACAAAATGAAGTAAAACTTATCAGCAAAAATGAAGTTGCACAAGGAATAAAACTTAATCATCTTGCGCCGAATGAAAATATAAATGGACAGCGTTATCTTTTTCTGTTATCTGGGAAATATATTGATGAAAGGGATAGCGATACCAGAGGAAATTTAAAAATATTTAGTGAAGATGAGTTTAGAGAACGTAATATTGACTTGTTTCGTGATGAAGAAGAAATTTTATTAGAAGATATTGAAACGAGAACAAATAATACTATTGCTTTAAACTTCCCTGAAATAAGACAAAAGGAAAAGGAACAAAAAGATAATATTTACAAACTTCAAAAAATGTTTTTACTTAATCCCCACACAGTAAAATCTTTAAAAATAAACATTAATGATACTGATGATATAATTTTAAGGAAAGTATATGAAAGCGATATTAAAATAATTGCCAAAAGAGATGCTCATATAAAACAGCAAATTGAAGATTTAGAAAAATTAGACACTACTGAAAAAGATTATAATGATAAGCTACAAATTCAGGTTGATGAATTTGTCAAAACTGTACCTCTGCAAAACAGAACAGCCTTAACCCAATATGTTGCAAGGCGTAAACTGGCACTGGACTTGTTTGGTAAAATTCTTAACAAGCAGTTAGAAATTCAAAAAACAAACCCAAAGAGCATTGATGAGAAACTATTGCATAATTTAATATTTCAACAAAGTTCTACAAACCCTGAAGATAGTGATCTCTGGCTCATAAATGAAGAGTTTATTTATTTCAAAGGCACTTCAGAAGGACAACTGGGAACAATATTAATAAATGATGATAATATTATTAAAGACAAGCTTTCAGAGGAAGAAGAAACATATAGATTAAAGCAAGAAGGTGATGCAAAACAAAAACGACCTGATATTCTTTTGTTTCCAAAAGAAGAAAAATGTATTATAATTGAGTTTAAGTCGCTTGATGCAAATATATCAGAACACCTTAATCAAATCAATAGATATGCTTCATTAATCAATAACCTTTCCAAAGACAAATACAATTTTACTACATATTACGGATATCTTATTGGTGAGAATATTGATATTGATGATATAGAAGATAATGATAGTGATTTCAAATCGGCACACAGCTTAAATTTTATATACCGCCCATATAAGAGGATTAGTGGCAAGTTTGGGAAAAGTGATGGTTCATTGTACACAGAAGTAATTAAATATTCTACATTATTAGAACGTGCCCAACAAAGAAATGATATTTTCATTAAAAAACTAACTAAATGAGATAGCGTCATATGAGCGAATTGGAAACTAAAAGACTGGAAGCGATTTATCAGCAAAAACTGGAAGATTTAGAGGAACTAAAAAAGTCAATCCTACAAAAAGCATTCGAGGGGGAATTGTAATTATGAAACTTATTGAAAAAATTGAAATTAAATATTTTAGGTCTTTTAGCGACAAAAGTGTAAAAATTGTTTCTTTGCAAGATTTAAATATTTTTTCAGGCTCTAACGATGTTGGAAAATCTAATGTTTTAAAAGCATTAAATCTTTTTTTTAATGATGAAATAATTATTGGAGAGAAATTTTCACTAGAAAAAGATTTATCCTTTTTACAAGCTCAAAGAAGTATGGAAAAGGTGAGATCTAAAAAAAAGAAAAGAACAGAGGATGATCCATATGTCTCACAAAGAGATTTATTTGTTAGTGTAAAAATACATTTTAACCGCCATATTGACCATTCTAATTCGACCACTCCTGTAAGATTCTGGGTGCAAAAAAAATGGGATAAAAATGGATTAGCCCTTCAGAATAGCAATATAGAAACTGCGTATAAAAAGAAAAATAAAAGACCCCCCACTCAACCACAAGCGGCAGCATTGCAAGGACAGCTTACGCAATTTTTAAATTCTATTTATTTTGAATATATTCCTGCAGTCAAAGACAGAAAATTTTTAAAACACTTATTTAACAAGCTACAGGCATCTCTTTTTGATCGTGATAAAAGTTTTAAGGGTACTTCAGTAAGATTAAATGAAAAAATTACAACAATTACATCCGATTTATTTGAAGAGTTCAAAGCAAAAACAGACATTGGGGCAACATTTGAAATACCTGAAACACTGCTTGATTTTTTTAGTACAATAAGTGTTTCTACTGAAAATGGAGTTTCTTTATATTCAAGAGGAGATGGAATTCAGGCAAGATTTATTCCTGCAATTCTTAATGAAATTTCGAAAGGGAAAAAACATGTTTTATGGGGCTTTGAGGAACCCGAAAATTCTTACGAATACAGAGCAGCCGAGCAATTAGCTAAAGATTTTCAAAATGAATATTCGAAGAAAAAGCAAATATTCATTACTAGCCATACTAAAGAATTTTTATCTCTTATTAAAGGTAATGAAAAAAAGGTTTCTTTATATAGAGTTTACAAGACCTTGGAAAATGGTTCATTAATTGATGTTTACAAGGAGAAAAAAGGCTTTGACAAGCAAGCAATTAAAGTCCAAATTCTTGGAGGAGAAGATGAGTCAAGTTTAACTCCTCATACAAAAGATATTTTAAATAAAATTTTTGAAGATATAGGTTTTTTAGAAACAGATCAATATTTAATAGAAGATTTGCAGAATCAGCTTAAAGAACAGAGGCAAATATTAGATAAATCAAGCCTTGGAATTGAGCAACAGGATAAAATTATTCAATCGTTAAATAATAAAATCAAAAAAGCGATCATGAATAAAGATCAACTTGAAAAAGAAATAGAAGAATACAAGAAACCTATTTTATATGTAGAAGACAAATATGATCAAATTTATAAAATTGCATATTTAAAAACGAACGATATTGATTGCGACAAAAATAATTTAGATACTCAATTTCAAGAAAACTCAACTTTTTTAATACGAAGATCAGAGGGTACTGGTCCACTTGCAGGTAGATTAAGGGTGCCAAATAACGATGGTTATGAAGATAAGAAAATTATTGGTTTGTTTGATTTTGATAAAGAAGGGAGAGAAAATTTTTATCATTTAAAAGACCATAGTTTTTGGGAAGATGACATTAAAGGAGACATGGAAACCGGATATCATAGAAAAAGAAATGACCATCCATGTTTTTATGCTATGCTATTGCCAGTTCCTGAAGCTCTCAAAGATTTAGCAAATTTAGAATGGGACAACTTTCTTAGTTATGTTGAAGTTGAAAATTTATTACCATTAGAGTTTTTGCAAAGTAGTACTTTTGTTGAAGAAAGACCTCGACCAGGAGGAACATATTTTAAATTCAAAAAGGATAAAAAAGATAAATTATGGAAAAAACTTTTTGATTTACCTGTAGATGATTTTAAGTATTTTACACCTTTATTTGATGAAATTGACGAATTGTTCGGCGTAGATGATGATAAGACTTTACGTGAATGTGGAACTTTATTTTAAAATATAACAGAGATAATTATGAACGAATCGGAAACGAGAGCGGAACTGATAGACCCTAAGCTTAAGGCTTGTGGGTGGGGAGTTGATAACTACTTATCTACTGAAAAAGCCTTGTTTAATCATGAGGAAACATCAAATGAATAGCGAAATAATCCTTTATACTACACCAGATGGCAAAATAAAAATCGACACGGTTTTTCAAAATGAAACTATCTGGCTTAGTCAAGCAAAAATAGCAGAACTATTCGGTGTTAAGCGCCCAGCCATCACAAAACACCTGAAAAATATCTTTGAAAGCGGTGAATTGAGCGCAAAAGTGGTTAGTTCCATTTTGGAACATACCACTCAGCATGGTGCCATTGAAGGGAAAACACAAACTAAATCGATAAAATATTACAATCTTGATGCCATCATTGCTGTTGGATACAGGGTTAACTCAAAAAAAGCTACTCAATTTAGAATCTGGGCGACCAATATCCTCAAAGAATATATCATCAAAGGCTTTGCTATGGATGACAAACGCCTCAAGCAAGTTGACAAATGGGATTATTTTGATGAGTGGCTGGAAAGAATTCAGGAAATTCGGGCTTCAGAAAAGCGTTTTTATCAGAAAATCCGGGATATTTATGCTACAGCTATTGATTATGATAAAAATTCCGACCTTGCACAAATTTTCTTTAAAAAAGTTCAGAACAAAATGCTTTGGGCGAGCACTGGCAAAACAGCCGCAGAACTTATTGAATCTCGTAGTAACTCCACCGAACCCAACATGGGGCTGACCTCATGGCGTGGTTCTATAGTACGTAAACATGATGTTGGCATTGCTAAAAATTATCTAAAATCAGATGAAATAAAAGACCTGAATGAAATAGTCACCATGTATCTGGATTATGCCCAACGACAGGCACGACAGAGGAAAACTGTTACTATGGAACAGTGGTCGGAAAAACTTGATGCGTTTTTGACCTTTAACGAGCAAAATTTATTGACCCACGCAGGCAAAGTAAAAGCGGAGGTAGCAAAGAAAATTGCAGAAGAGCGTTATGAAGAGTTTAGGCAAAATCGAATTGAATCAGAAGCTATCCAGGCAAATAAAGAAGATATTAAACAGCTTGAAGATTTAAAAAAAGAGTTACTTAAAAAACGAGATGATAAACATGAATGAAGCGGAAACCAGAGCGGAACTGATAGACCCTAAGCTTAAAGCTTGCGGATGGGGTGTTGTTGAAGGTTCTAGAATCCTTCGCGAGAGGAATGTTTGTAAAATTACTGACGGCAGGATACAGGTCGGCGGCGGCAGGTCTAAGCCGTTGGTTGCTGACTACATACTGGTTTATAAAGGCATAAAACTGGCGGTTATCGAAGCCAAAAGCGATGAAAAAGAAGTCGGTGAAGGCATAGCACAGGCAAAAGAATATGCCGAAAAATTAAATCTTGAAACGACTTATTCCTCCAACGGCAAAGAAATTTATCAAATCTGCATGAAAACCGGAGCTGAAAGTTTGGTAAATGATTTTCTCAGCCCCGATGAACTCTGGAATAAAACTTTTTCTGTTCAAAATGATTGGCGTGAGAAATTCTCGGCGATTCCTTTTGAAGACAAGAGCGGAACCTGGCAGCCGCGTTACTATCAAGAAATAGCGGTAAACAATACTCTGGAAGCTATTTCCTCCAACAAAGACCGTATTTTATTGACTCTGGCAACTGGAACAGGTAAAACGGCTATTGCCTTTCAAATCGCCTGGAAACTGTTTCAAACCCGCTGGAATCTAAACCGTGACGGCAAGCGACGTCCACGGATATTATTTTTAGCCGACCGTAATATTTTAGCCGACCAGGCATTCAATTCATTTTCGGCATTCCCCGATGACGCAATGGTCAGGATTAAGCCAAGCGAAATAAGCAAGAAAGGAAAAGTACCCACTAACGGCAGTATATTTTTTACAATTTTCCAATCTTTTATGTCCGGCACGGATGATGAAGGGAATTCAACACCTTACTTTGGCGAATATCCGGCAGACTATTTTGATTTTATTGTCATAGACGAGTGTCATAGAGGCGGAGCCAATGACGAAAGCAACTGGCGGGCGATTTTGGATTATTTCTCACCAGCCGTGCATTTGGGCTTGACCGCCACGCCAAAACGTACAGATAATATTGATACCTACAGGTATTTTGGCGACCCGGTATATATTTACTCGCTGAAAGAAGGCGTTAACGATGGTTTCCTGACACCGTTTAAGGTGAAACGTATCCAAACGACTCTTGACGATTACATCTACACCAGTGACGACACTATTATCGAGGGCGAAGTCGAAGAAGGCAAGCTCTACGAAGAAGCTGATTTTCAGAAAATTATTGAAATAAAAGAACGGGAAGCAAAACGCGTCCAGATATTTATGGATCAGGTCAATCAGAATGAAAAGACAATTATTTTTGGAGCAACCCAAAACCATGCTGCCGCGATCCGTGAACTGGTAAATCAATACAAAGACAGCAGTAATATAAACTATTGTGTGCGCGTAACCGCCAATGACGGGGGGATAGGCGAACAATTCCTGCGGGAGTTCCAGGACAATGAGAGAACTATTCCGACCATTCTTACTACTTCGCAAAAGCTTTCAACAGGAGTAGACGCGCGGAATATCCGCAACATAGTCTTGATGCGCCCGATAAATTCCATGATCGAATTTAAACAGATTGTCGGTAGAGGCACGCGTTTATTTGACGGTAAAGAGTTTTTCACTATCTATGACTTTGTAAATGCCTATCATCATTTCGCCGACCCCGAATGGGACGGTGAACCGATAGACAATGCTTGCAAAACTTGCAATGAAGTTCCATGTATTTGTGAAAAGGAACCGCCGGGGCTTTGTCCTGGGTGTGGGCAAAGACCTTGTACATGTTTAAAAGAACCGCCGATAATTTGTGAAAAATGCGAAAAAATACCTTGCGTATGCAAAAAGAAAGTAAAAATAAAACTGCGGGACGGCAAGGAACGTGAAATACAGCATATGACTTCAACTTCATTCTGGGGTGTTGACGGCAAACCTATTTCCGCTGAGGAGTTTTTACAGAATCTATTTGGCGAGCTGCCCAATTTCTTCAAGGACGAAGAAGAGTTGCGAACAATCTGGAGTAAGCCGGATACAAGAAAGACATTACTTGACAGCCTGGAGGAAGCCGGTTTTGGCAAAGACTCATTGAATACACTCAAACAACTGATTAACGCCGAACAAAGCGATTTGTTTGACGTGTTGGAATATGTCTTTAACAGCGACATAGAGCCAATCACCCGTGAAGCCAGAGTTGCCGCGGCGCAAACAGATATTTTTTCCTCGCTCAACGATAAGCAGAAAGACTTTTTAGAATTTGTCTTAAGCAAATATATTGATACAGGCGTGGAAGAGCTTGCCCAGGACAAACTGTCGGTCTTGCTGACCAACAAGTATCAATCATTGGAAGATGCCAAGGAAGTATTAGGGGATGTCGCAAACATTAGTTCATTATTCATAGATTTCCAAAAGCACCTATACCAACAGAAGATAGCGTAAAATATATTAGTATTGTTAAATCTGTAATTCTAATGCAATAACAAGGAATTCAAAGATATATGAAACAGAAATGTCCTCAATGTGGGAAAACCGGCAGGATTTTTATCAGAACCAGATACCTCTGTCAGCGTCAATCTCATTTGTCCGTATTTCTTTTTCCTGTTGAATTTCTTTCTCTTTTGCCATTTCCATTTCCTGTTTTGGAAAAGCTTTCATATATTCCTGTCGTGCCGCTATCAGATCGTGCCCGGTTAAATGCTCTGAATTTCTTTTAACACTTGCTTGAAGATGCTCAAAGTCTGGGCAAAATACTTTTACGGATTGGCGGCCCCGGCTGGAACCAACATAACATGCACGGTTGGTCATTTGGGCTGCCGCTAGGATTGCATGGTCGCAGGTTGAGCCTTGACTTTTGTGACTGGTTGTGGCGTAGCCGTATGAAATTGATTCGAAATCTGCCGGAACTGTTCTGCCATCAGTTAATTGAATTTCGCCGTTTGTGAAAATTTCCTCGATTGTTGCTGTATCTCCGTTGGTTAAATTATAATCTTTATTGTTGGCGGTGATTAGGATTTTATCTCCGGATGTTAGGTCGAGCGATTTCATTATCCCTACACTGATTTTGTGTTTTATTTTATTGGGAGAGAGGGTGTCGCCGTTTGTGAAAATTAGATTGCCATTTTCTGATATTCTATCGATTGTCAGGATGTCGTGTTTTTGATATTGAGAACCGAATAATGGTGTATTGAAGCGGATGGAATTGCCGGGACGGTAGGTTTGATGACTGGCAATTTGATCACGGGTCCAATTATGGTCTTGAAAACAGGTTCTGGATTGCTGTTCGGCAAGGTCAAGAATTTCCTGATCGGCAAATTCCTTACGAACTAAGGCATTCAGCGTATCTATTTCTCTGTGAGTTGGAGATACCTTGAGAGTACCGAGTTTTCATAATGACTCATCATGAGTCGACAATGCGCAACAACATGTAAGTTGTTGTAATTTCGT
>VAOY01023381.1_pt1 | contig 15849 bp, 14 predicted proteins | sample 3393881 | NCBI WGS metagenome assembly VAOY01 (sample SAMN08290430, study PRJNA428436) | hydrothermal vent metagenome | isolation source: Deep-sea hydrothermal vent chimney | place: Indian Ocean: Southwest Indian Ridge
CCCCCCCGGGTGAAAGAAAAAAAGTGGGAAATAACACCGGCAGCGTCCGGGCAAACAGGAAGGGGGGGGGCGAACCCCCCTACGACCTCCACCTGCCGATAGCCGATGAATCGGGTGGCGGCTGAGCTTCCAGGTATTCCATGACAGCACTGCAGGCGGATTGAGAGTCATCGAGTGTTTTGCGGATCTGGTCGACTATCGCGCCGACGGTGTTCCATTCAGGACGGTTGCTCTGATCGAAGATTGCGGCGATTCTCTCCAGATAGTCGGGATTGATGCTGTCTTCAGCCGCCACGGTTATCCGGTAGAGATCCCGGATGGTGCGCAGGTAGTAAAGAGAGACGCTGAGTGTTTCCAGGTGGTCCGCAATTGCCGGCAGCTCCTCTTTCTTTTCCTGAAAGAAATCCTGGGAGAAGGGCTCATATATATTGAGGGCGGCTTTCAGCATGAGTGCTACTGCCTCGATATCCCTCAGACCGCCCGGCGCCTCCTTCAGGTTGAGGGCCTCTGATTCCCTGGAGCTGTATTGTTCCTGGCGATTGCAGATCTCACGGAACATGCGGTGTATGTAATCGGCTTTGCGGGAAAAGACCAATCGATCGAGGATCTTCTCGTTGAAAGCAGATTTCATGACATTGCTGCCGACGATCATCCTGGCTCCCAGAAGCTGGGATATGTCGATGAAAGTGTCCTCGCTGTCCAGGGAGAGGTATTCAACGATCCGGGAGAGGGGACAGACATAACTTCCCAGCATCTCTCCGAGCCGGTGATGGGGCAGCAGGCCCCTCTTCATCAGTTCGCGGTTCATACGGGATATCACCCGGGTTGCATGGCCGATTACCACTTCGTCATCGGTGTCGACCACAGCGATCAGATCGTAATCATCGTCGTACGCCTGTTCCCTGGCATGGCCTCCGGCGGCGAGGATGGCGAAGGTGTCGATATCGGGCGGTGCGATTAGACCCTCCGATTCCACCTCTTCGGTGCAGACGTCGAAGAGCTTCTCCATGTAATTGTCACAGAACTCGGTGAATTCACGGTTGGTGGTTCTGAGATCGGCACCTCTCATCGAGCCGAGTCCCACTCTCAGAAACTCCAGATCGTAGTAATCTCCGAGAGCCCTTTTCTTCTCCTGGCTGTCGGTATGAGCGTAAGCCATGGCAAGCATTCCCGAAGAGATCTCCTGGAGCCGGGAGGGATCTGTCAGAGATCTGAGGCATTCGGAGTGATTCGATGTCACGCGGGAGAAGAATCGATGGAAATACTGGCTCGACCAACGGTGGATGTCGACCAGATCGGCCATCTGGATCTGATACTCCTCCAGTCTCTCATCGGCAACCGGCCGTGACAGCAGCAGGCTGAGGGGTTCGAACAGGTGTTCGGGAAGGACCTGAAGGAACTGATGAACGTAGTGAGGATAGTGACTGAATATCCTGCACATCTTCTCGAGGCTGTAAGGCAGTTCGAGCAGCCGCAGCAGGTACGCTTTGCACAGTTTCAGAGATATGGTTTCTCCAATGATGTGCTCCTGCTTCTTCATCATGATCGTTATGAATCTCATGATGGTGAAGGGTGTGTACCTGGCCCAGTCGGCATATGATTTGATCACACCTTCTTTTGAATAGTCGTCGAGAGATTCGAAACCGTCCAGAAACGATTCGAGCAGAACCTCGTTTTCCGCCAGCTTCTTGACTATATCCTGCCAGAACCTCGTACCTGCAAAGAAGTGGGCTTTCTCAATGAAGTCGCGGGCGAGTGTTCTGCTGTAGGTCGGACCGCTGTCGGAGACCCCTGTCGGTTCGAACATCTCTGTGAAGAGCGAGACCGAACTGAGGTGTACGGTGATGTCCTCCAGAAGGAAATCGCCCAGTCTGCGGACTTCATTGACATACCTGTAGTAATCGATGATCAACTGGTCCCAGGCTCCGACGGCTCCTACCGGCCTGTAACCCATCTTCCGGGCTATCAGGGCCTGCTGCTGCTCACCTATCTCCTCCAGCAGGAACCGGTCTTCCTGAGCTACAAATAGCTGCAGGAGGAACTTGAACATCTCCAGGAAAGAGAGTGCATTGAAAAGGAGGAGGTATTCCGCTGACAGGTGAGGTTCCTTCTCCTTCAATGCAGTGATGATCTCCCAGGCATTCACCTCCATGACTCCGTGGATGGCCTTCTTGGCCGTGATGATCGCCTTCAGTATCCGGATGGCGTCTTCCTTGGGAGAGATGGCTTCCCGCTCAAGGGGATGTACAATCAGTGCACGGGCTTCACCCAGTATGCCCCGCAGGAATCCTTCGTGGAATCTGATGTCATTGGAAGGGCGGTAGAAATACTGCGATATTACTTCCTCCTGGAACTGTTCAAAGAGTGCATTCCCCCCGATTATCTTCTTCGCATTGAAGATCTCGGAGATGATGATAACATCCTGGATCTGCTTCTCCAGCAGTTTGACATATTCTGAGATCGTGGTGGTATAGAGCTGTTTGCCGACGTGTTCGGAGAGGTGAAGGTGAAGAGGAGTGGCATACACCAGCATATGCTGGGTGATCTTCTTCAGAGCCCAGTTCAGTTCTTCGTCATCAGATCCATCGGAAGTGATTATCCCGAGATCGAGGTCATCCTGGTCGGCCCTGGTGCCCACGCTGCAGATGATGAAGTCATCCCTGCTGCGGCCTGGAATGTAGATCTCGAGAAGCGTGTCCAGAAAAGCCCGGGTCAGTTCACGGAAGTCGCTTCCGATATTCATCATGAACCGGTGATAGGCGTCGGTCTGCACGGTTCCCGCGGAGATCTCAGCCGTCACGATATCAAGATGGCGGGAGTTCATGTTGAGGAACTGCAGGGCGTAGTAACAGCTGACGTGCTGGACATTGGTTTTTGAATCGTCGGTGAGTCGGGCGATCAGCCTCATCTCCTCAGCCGGATCGGAACTCGCCCTCCACAGGTGGACCTGCATCAGCTTCCCCGAAGTTTCCAGCGATTGGATCAGGGAATGGATGAATCGGTTTATGGAACGGAGGAATTTACCGTGATGGTTTGAGAGGGTTGATACGAGCTGTTCGAGTTTCTCTATCGTATCCATTCTGCCTGGATTTCACTCCGCTCGTATGGGTGCATCTTCTGCCGTCTATACCAGCTCCTGGCCGTGCTTGAAAGCCTGGATATTCATGTCTTCCGTGCCCTTGGGAACCCTGGCCATGATGGCGCTGATCACGGCCTCCTCCGATATGATCCTGGAGAGTTTATGCATGACTCCAAGAGCGACGAGGTTTGCAACTATCTTTTTGCCGATCTTCTCCTCGGCGATCCGGGTTATCGGGTATGAATAGACTTTGAAGTCCCCCTCTGGCGGTGTATGAACGAATCCCGAATCGACTACTATGATTCCGCCCGATTTCACATCTCCGGCATATTTGTCAGAGGCTTCCTGAGTCATGGCAAGAAACAGATCTATATCGGTCGCCTTCGGATAATCGATATCGCCGTCACTGATAATCACTTCAGAACGGCTTGCCCCGCCCCGGGCTTCCGGGCCATACGACTGGCTCTGCGTCGCGTTCTTGTCATCGTATATGGCTGCTGCTTCCGCGATAACCTTGCCGACCAGTATCAGACCCTGGCCTCCGGCGCCGCTCAATCTGATCTCGTAGCGAAAACTCATATTCCCCTACCTCTGCATTGCCTGCTCGACAATCTTGTCGTAAGTCGTAACATACTCGGGCAGATCCCTGTCGGCCAGCACGCCGATCACGATCTTCCCCTCCAACTCCTCGGCCGACATTTTCTCTGCTTTCGACGTTTTCACGGTCTGGTTTTTCTGATCGAGTATCATCCGGGCTCCACTTCCCAGTTTGTTGAGTCTTCCGTATGCGACGGGGCAGGGGGAGAGCACTTCGATCAGGGAAAACCCTTTCTTCCGGATTGCCTTTTCAAACAGGTCAGTTAAGAAAGTGGCATGAAAAACAGTCGATCGTGCCACAAAGGATGCACCGGCGGCAATGGCAAGCCCCGAGATATTGAAGGCGTTCTCTACATTGCCGTAGGGGGCGGTTGTTGCAAAATCTCCAAGAGGAGTCGTCGGCGATGCCTGTCCGCCGGTCATCCCGTAGATGTAGTTGTTGTAGATTACGACGTTGATGTTGATGTTCCGTCTGGCTGCATGTATCAGATGGTTTCCGCCGATGGCGGTGGCGTCCCCGTCCCCGGTAACCACTATTACGGTAAGGTCCGGCCGGGCCATCTTGAGACCTGTGGCAAATGTTATCGGTCTGCCGTGGGTTGTGTGCAGGGTATTGAAATCGACGTAACCGGTGGTTCTGCTCGAGCAGCCGATCCCCGAGACCATCGCGATCTCATCTTTTTCCAGGCCGAGGTTGTCTATCGCCCTCAGCATCGATTTCAATACTATGCCGTCGCCGCAGCCGGAGCACCAGATGTGGGGGAATTTATCCCGCCGCAAATACTTGTAGTAATCCATGACTCAGACGTGCTCCTTGATTCCGGCGTATATATCATCAGGATGTATCGGTTCCCCGGTGATCCTGTTGATCCGTACCACTTCTGTTTTTCCCCTTACCGCGTGCTCTATCTCGTGCGCTATCTGGCCGGTGTTCAGTTCCGGAACCACGATGTGTGAAACCTGCTCGCCGAAATCGTGGATCCGCTGCTCCGGGAACGGCCACAGAGTCTGCAGTTGGATCATACCGGCCTCGATTCCCTCATCTCTCGCCTTCGTCACAGCTTGCCTTGCCGATCGGGCACTCGATCCGTATGTCACGACCCCGATCTCTGCGTTCCCGGTTCCCGTTTCCCTGTAGAGGAGTATCTCATCCAGGTATCTGTCCAGCTTGCTGTTCAGCCTGCCCAACTGCTCCTCTATCTTTTCGCTGTCCTGGGTGGGGAATCCGGTTTCATCGTGAACCAGGCCGGTCACGTGGTAGCGGTATCCTTCACCGAAGTTGGCCATTGCCGGTATGAGGGTTTCGTCGGCGGCATACGGAAAGTACTTTTCGGGAGGAACGTCCGGTTTCTTGCGGTTGACGATCACGAGTTCTTCCGGATCGGGCAGTATAACCTTCTCGTGCACATGGCCGATTATCTCGTCGAGCAGCAGGATCACCGGTATCCGGTATTTTTCAGACATGTTGAAGGCTTCGATCGTGAGGTCGTACGACTCGCGTACACTCGAAGGTGCCAGAACGATAATCGGGTGATCACCGTGTGTACCCCACCTGGCCTGCATTACATCTCCCTGTGAGGGAAGGGTCGGCAGGCCGGTGCTGGGTCCCCCGCGCATTACATTGACGACGACCACCGGGATCTCGGTCATTACGGCGTATCCGAGGTTCTCCTGCTTCAGAGAGAAACCGGGGCCGCTGGTAGCGGTCATCGATTTGACGCCTCCCAGTGACGCACCGATCACGGCTCCCATGGCGGCGATCTCATCCTCCATCTGCATGAACCGGCCGTCTATCTCGGGAAGTCTCTTCGCAAGATGTTCGGCGATTTCAGATGAAGGAGTGATCGGATATCCGGCATAGAACCTGCACCCGGCGTCAATCGCACCTTCAGCGACGGCCACATTGCCCTGCATCATGTATGTTCTGGAATTCACAATGATTTTCCCGTCATGCCGTACCCGGCTGCTGGATAAATAGATCAGCAGTTAAAGATGATAAATAACAATTAGTTAGGAAACCTAATATTATTTCCGTCCAGCAACGGTTCTTTTCCACGATCTCGGCGTCAGCCAGCCTGGTTTCTTGTGTGGCGTACACTAATGTACGCCTCCACGCCACCCGTTGACTTCCTTGACCTCGCGGAAAATTACTCGTTTCTGCATCGGAAATATTCCTGTTGTTCCCTTCATTGCTCACTCCCCTCCAGATTGCGCATGGTGAAAATGGAGGATGGGATCGGGATGTCCAGTTCCAGTTCGAGGATCTCCAGCAGGGTGCTGGTATCTGCCTGCAGTGCGTTGTTCAGTTCCATCCTGAACGGGTACCAGCGATCTCCCACTCTTCTCACATCACCCAGGATCATCGTCTTGAGCAGTTTCCCGCTCTTCGCATATCGCTCTTCCTTCAGGGGGAGCCAGTGCTGGCTGTCTATCCAGACTCTGCGTGAGGGATAAGCCAGATTACTGCGCTTTGCCTCCAGGTAGAGGACATATGTGGGACGATCGTTGAAGATTTCCTCCCCCTCCACTACAGCGGAATAATCCTCCACCATACTGGGATTTTCGGTCGCGTCGCCGAAGGAGAAATCGCTTCCCATCAATCCCTGGCGGAGCATGTGTCCCTGGATGCGGACACTTTTGCCCACCCTGGGCAGGAAGATCCACATTCTATCGCTCTCGATACGGAGGAACCGGCTTCCGGCATCGCGGGCGGGAGAGGTGAATTCAAGGAAAGATCTATCGGTACCCTGCGACCACGAGTTGAACTCCATGGTGCGGATCTCTCCGTTGCTGTACTGAACTGACATCCTTGCAGTCATTCTGGCCGTGCTGATCATGATGTTGCTGTCGATGCGGCGCAGGATCTCCTCCGGATCCGGCTGGGCACCGGCTGGGAAGAGAAGTGCCGATGCCGCTGTCATTCCGCATGCCATCACCGTGACGACGATTGAGGGATGGTTTATGGTAAAGGTTTTCATCTGTCCCTCAATGCTTCTGCGGGTCTCAGGCGCACGATCCGTCTGGCCGATATCAGCGTGGCCCCAACCGCGGTCACAATTCCGACAAAAAAGCCTATGATCGGATGGATCAGCTTCCAGTCGCAGTAGATGATATTTTTCATCGGGAAATCCAGGCCCTCCAAAGCTGAAGCGATGTTGAATCCATGCTGCTCCATCCACAGAGAGAGACCGCTGCCGACTATCGCTCCCAGCAGGGCACCGATTATGCCTATTACAAGGCCTTCATTCACAATCAGGGCAACGATGCTTCCACGCCGCATACCCATCGCACTCAGCATTCCGAACTCCTGAGTGCGTTCCAGTACCGTCATCAGCATGGTATTGATGATGATCAGTCCCGCCATCAGCATGAGGATGAAAATGACGACACCGAATATTGAGCCGGCCGACTCCATCATCTGTACAAGCGGTCCCTGATCCTTCCACGTCTGTATTTCAACGCCGCCGTTCACGAGCCCGTCAAGTTCACCCTTGAGCGAACCGGCCAGGATGTCCACCTGTTCCACGTCTTCTACGAACACGAGTATCTCGGTGGTTCCGTCGGGCAGGTCGGTCATCAACTGGACCTGATCGAGCGGCATGAAGAGGATATGACGGTCTATGGCATCCAGTCCCGAGCGGGCCAGGCCGGTTACCTCTGCTCTGATGCCTCCCATCGACCGGTAGGCGGTCTGCCCCAGGAGTATCAGCGTGTCACCAACGGCCACCTCCAGCTGCTCGGCCAGAATCGCGCCCATGAGTATTTCTGCAGAACCTGGTTGTGGCGCACGTCCCTCAACTACCATGTCCAGAATGTCAAAGTATCCGCGTTCTTCTTCGAAATCGGCTCCGATGAGCAGGCCGGGGCTGTTCTCGTTCTGGAAATCTATCAGAACCGCCGTTCTGATCCTGGCGACTGCCCCTTTGACCGCCGGGTGGGTTCTTATTATGGGCAGCAGCTCCGAAACATGAGGTACGTTCAGATGGAGGGGCAGGAAGCGTTCCCGGTCCGGATACTCTTTATGTGTGATGCGTACGTGGCCCGATTGCGTGCGGGCGTATATATCCATCATGTCATTGATAGCCCCGCCTATGTAACCGAATGTGAAGACCACCGACATGACTGCAACCAGTATGGCGATTGCAGTCAGCAGCGAGCGTCTTGTGTTGCGTCTGGCATTCCGTGCTGCAAGCCTGAACAGGGGCATCCTCGCTGCGGGGTTAGACATGGCGCAGTGCCTCCGCGGCATCGAGCCTGCTCGCTCTGGCTGCCGGATAGAGGGCAGCCAGGCCGGCCAGCACTCCGGTGGATAGCCCGATGACCGCCATTGTTGACAGATCGAGGGCAAAATAAATAACATCCTTGACCGGATAACCGATGTCCATATCGCCATACATGGCGGTGAGGTTAAATCCTTTGATGTTGAGCCAGTTGATCAGTATAAATGCTACGGCGGTACCGAGCGCACCTCCCAGCAGACCGCATAGCGCGCCCTCAGTCAGGAAGAGTTTTCTGATTCCCTGCCGCCGCATTCCCATGGCCATCAGCATCCCTATCTCCCTGGTCCGTTCATAGGTGGCCATGAGGATGGTGTTTGTGATGCCGACAACGGCCATCAGCATGAAAATCCCCAGCATTACGGCGTTACCGGTCCTTTTCATTTTCACCAGGGCCATGAAGCTCTCCTCGAGGGCCCGCCACCCCTTTACCTCCAGCCCGTCTTCAGATTCCATGGTGGAGGTCAACCGACTGAGCGTGGCCGATTCACGCGAGCGTGCACTGAAGCGGACAGCCAGCTCGGTCACCGTTTCCTCCATATCCAGGATATCCTGGGCCACTGTAAGCGGAATCATCAAGGTGTTCCGATCGATGAGGGGATTGCCCGAACCGACAATGCCGGTTATGGGCAGATCGATTGCCTCATACGCCCCGTCCACTGTCTGACAGAGGATCGTCAGCCAGTCGCCTGCAGATACTGAAAAGAGTTTGGCCAGACCACTGCCCAGGAGCATCCCCTCGTCGCTCTCAGTCAGGTAACTGCCATCCACTATCGTCGCAGGCAACCTGAACACGTCATCGTCACTGCCTTTGACATCGATACCGATTCCCTGACAGGGGATCTGGTCGACTCCATTGGAGATCTGGGCGAAGAAGACCAGTCGTGGTGTTGTGGCTGCGATACCGGCCACAGAGGCAACGATTGCCTGCAGATCGGCGATTTCACCTAGATTCGGTTTTAGAGGGTATTCATCCCTGTCGGCGAAATAGCCGTCGGCGAATATCTTGGCATGAGCCGTCTGGTAATTGATCAGATTGTCATACGACTGCTGTTCCAGCCCGCCAAGCAGGGAAAAAGAGAGCTGAAGCAGTAGAATTGCAATGGCAACGGTCGTAGCCGTTATCCATGTACGCCTTCTGTGGCGGGCCAGGTTACGGATACCGAGACGGAGCGTGGTCCGCCATCCGATGGTTCCGGGTACGATCTCATGTGCCACGGCCGTTACTCTCCCCGGCGTTGTCCGACTCCACTCTGCCGTCCCGAAGCAGTACCAGTCTCATAGCATGTTTCATTACGAGGGGATCGTGAGTGGAGAATATGAAGGAGGTACCCTTCTTCTCGTTCATCTCCTTCATCAGAGCCATGATCTCTTCGGCAGCGGCACTGTCCAGGTTTGCTGTGGGCTCATCTGCCAGGACCAGTGTAGGCTCCTTGACAAGAGCCCTGGCAACGGCCACTCTCTGCTGCTGGCCGCCGCTCAGTTCGGCGGGGCGGCGGTCCGAGAGACCGGCCAGTCCTACATCTTCCAGTATCTCCTCCACCTTTTCGTTCCTCTCCGCACTTTCCGTGATACCCTTCAGGTGAAGTGGAAATTCCACATTTTCATGAGCGGTCAGAACCGGAATCAGGTTGAAGGTCTGGAAGACGAATCCCAGGTGCGTGTTTCTGAAATCTGCGAGCGTTTTAGGAGTCAGTCCCCCGGTTGACTCTCCTCCTATTTCAACCCTTCCGGAGGTGGGGGTATCGAGAACTCCCAGCAGGTTGAGCAGGGTAGTTTTTCCAGAACCGGATGGACCGGCAATAGCCATAAAATCACCCGGTTCAATATCGAGGCTGACTCCCCTTACGGCTGGAACTTCGATCGGGCCTATGCTGTAGGTTTTCTCGACATCGATCAATCTTGCAACAGGAGCCATGAGTGCCTGTCTTTCAGGTTATTTCTTCAATTTCTTCGAGGAGCCTGTTCAGGGAAGGATCGGCGGCGGATCATCCCTTTTTCCCGGTTCGCCGAAAATCTCGGGATTGATATCCTTCACCCCGGTACCCGGTGCGACGACCGGTATGGTCATTTCGACCGGTTTGGTTACCGGAAAGAGACAGAATGTGTCGGTACAGGTCTGATATTCGACTTCCAGCACGGATTTCAGCTCTCCGATCTCCGCATCCTCGGGTATTCTGCCGACAAGCATCACGATTACTCTCTCGTGGTACTGTTCATCTATCAGCCCTGTTACGGGATGACCTGCTTTCTCAAGGTCTTCCGGATAACGGATGAAGGGCCATGTTACAGGTGAGTCATCGGAGGCCTTTACCGTTGTGGGTATCAGATCGGGATCGGTAAGGGTGTGAGCATTCAGGTGGTATTCGTCCATGATATCCAGTATCAGCGCCGCCTGAAATGTCTCTCCGGGGTTGTATCCGGTTTTCGATAGAGCCGGTGTAATCTGAACAACATCCTGCGGCCTGGCTACCTGGGAGTCAGCGGACCGCACAGGCAGAATAACCAGGCATCCGGCCAGAAAAAGAACCGGGAATACGTTCTGTTTATGTTGTGCCGTCTGCATCTTCTGGTCTCCTGTGCTTCAGTGGCGGAATCATTCCCATTAAATCAAGATAGGGAGGCTCGAAGAGGCCTGCCAGAAGGTTCTGCGTTCTTCTTGCCAGATGGTGTGATATTAGTGCATCGTGCAGGTGCAGCGGTAAGGTTTCTTAATCTGTTCGAAACCGGCCTGAAGCATGGAGTAGAATCGAGATATCTGCAGTAAGAGGAGTACAGGGTCTTTCAAAAGACCTGTGAAAGGGAGGAGATCTGTATGAACGCCCCGTCCGGAGATCGTATACCCAGGGTTCTCGTGGTGGATGATAATCCAACAGTCCGCGAATTCCTTGCCGAGGTCCTGACCAGCTGGGGTCCATTCGAAGTGAATCCGTGCGAGATTGATCACGCATCCGGTGTGGGCGAAGCCCTGCGGTCGATCTCCAGCAACGATTTCGACCTGGTACTGCTCGATATGATTTTAAATGATGGAAACGGACTCCAGGTCCTGGAAGCGATGAAGGATAGAGAATCCTCTCCGACCATCATCATAGTGTCGGCTGATGATCCTCCCGATCTGCGCAAGAAGTGTATGGAGATGGGTGCTTCCGCCTTCCTGAGAAAGGGTGATGGAGTAGAGATTCTGGTCAGGGAGATCATGACTCAACTTGGAACAACTCCTGCCAGTATTTCAAGGCAGGTGGGTGATTCCGAGGAAAAAGAGGGACGAATGGAAGATACGGGCCCGGGCCGCATACTGATAGTGGATGATGATCCCCTCGTCTGTGACGCGCTGGCCAGCATGATGAATCTCTTCGATAACGTGGAGGTGAAAACGGCGCCTGGAGGCCGCAAAGGACTTGAAGTGGCCAGAGAGTGGTACCCTCACGTTGTTCTGCTCGATATCGCGATGCCCGATATGGATGGAAGGCAGACCCTTCAGAGTTTGACCGAGGCCGGTCTCAAGCCCCGCGTTATCATGATCTCCGCATTCCGCGACTCTGAAATTGCTCAGGAATGTGTTGAACTGGGAGCCGTCGAATACATACCGAAACCTGTGGATTTCCTGTTTCTGAAACGTGCGGTTGCAGGCCACCTGGCTCTGGCCAAGCGGGAAGCTGCTGCAGAGGGTGATTCGCCCCGGTAACAGGTGATCGGTGATGATTTCCCCGCAGCATACTGACCCTGCCGGAAAAGCGGTACACTGCTCAGAACTGCAGAGGCACTTCACCAGGGCCGGATATACCGTTCGCGCGGTTGACGGGATATCTCTCGAAATCGAAATTGGTGAGCTCTTCTGTGTCATCGGTACCAGCGGTTCGGGCAAGACGACCCTGCTCAACCTGATAGGTGGACTGGACACACCCACCTCGGGTTATCTCGAGGTGATGAACCAGTCACTGGTATCGCTGAACAATCGGGACCTGGCCCTCTACCGGCGGACCGCGGTCGGTACGATATTCCAGGCCATCCATCTCCTTCCGGCCCGCACTGCCCTTGAAAATGTCGAACTTCCCCTTCTTCTGCAGAACGTAATTCCTGCCGAGAGGAAGGAAATTGCACTTAACGCCCTCGATCAGGTGGGACTGGCAGCCAGGGCGGATCACCGCCCCTCGGAACTCTCCGGCGGAGAACAGCAGCGGGTGGCGATTGCACGGGCTCTGGCGAAAGATCCGCGGCTGCTGCTGGCCGATGAGCCGACCGGTAATCTGGACAGCAGAACCAGCCGGGAGATACTCGAACTGCTCCAGCACCTCAATGGTGATCGGGGTCTGACGGTGATCCTGGTCAGTCACGATGAGCAGGGTGCAGGAAAGATCGCAGACCGGATGGTGCGCCTGGAAGATGGCAGGGTGATTTGGGAGAGTACAGCGTGATTTTCAGGGATCAGTTCCAGTACGCCGTGAGCAATCTGGCCAAAACCAGATTGAGGACCATTCTTACCGCGGCAGGTGTAAGTATCGGGATAGGAGCCATGACCAGCATGGTTTCTGTGGGGGTGGGAACCCAGAGGAACGTAATGCAGGCGTTCAACGAGGAGAACCTGCTCACCTCGGTGACCGTCCGGCCTCGCGGTCGCAGTGAAGATGCCGTACAGGATTCACTGTCCGTTCTGAATGCCGAGACGATGGAAGCGATGAGAAAACTGCCGGGTGCCAGAGACGCCTATCCCGTGCTTGCCGTGCCGGGACTGCTTCTGGTCGGGGATACACAGCAGTTTCTCAGCCTGGAGGGGATGCCCGCCAGGGTGCTGCAGGAACAGATCGAACGGGAGAAGGTCTCACTGCTGGCGGGTCGGATCTACGACAGGGGTGAGACAGGAGGGATGGTAATATCCACAAGGGCGGCACGACGGCTGCTGCCCGAGGGGGTGGAACCCGATACCCTGGTCGGGCAGAAGGTCTCCTTCATGGTCGCCAGGCTGCCGGGAGGATCGGCAGATGCAGAAGAACCTGGGAGTGAGGGGTCTCTGCTGGAAGGTATGGACCTTCCATCGGTATTGAGCGGCCTGCCGATAGAAAGGTTTCTACAGAGGATGCCGTTCGGAATAGTGCAGCCGGTGCGTCTGGAACTCACGATTATCGGCGTAGTGGATGGGGCAGGCACGCTCACCGATTTTCTCGGAATTTCCCTCTATGTACCTGTCGATATGATAGAACCTCTCTATGCCCGGACCTTCCGGAATCTCGAGTCGATTCTGACCGGGGAGGCGGCCGGAGAGGGATATCCCCTGGTGCAGGTTCTCACAGATGATATTCTGGCTGTCAGGGAGGTACAGGAATCTATCGTCGAGATGGGTTTCAGGGCAGACTCGATCCTGGATCAGATGGACGAGATCAGGCTCGGTTTTCTCTTCATGAACACATTCCTGGCAACTGTCGGCGGTATCAGCCTGCTGGTGGCGGCCATGATGATAATCAATACGCTCATCATGGCGGTGCTGGAGAGGACCAGGGAGATCGGACTGCTGAAGGCGATGGGAGCAACCGATCTGGATGTAATGCGGCTCTTTCTTTCGGAGGCGGGGATTATCGGTCTGCTCGGTGGAGTGGGGGGGCTCCTTCTGGGCTGGGTGGTCGCCAGGATCACCAATATGATAGCCAATTACCAGTTCATGAAGATGGGGGAGATGCAGGTCGACTTTGTCGCCTTCCCTCCGTGGCTGATTGCCGGCGGACTCGCCTTCGCCCTTCTGGTCAGTCTGGCGGCAGGATTCTATCCGGCGCGCAGGGCCGCGAGGGTGGATCCCGTCGTAGCCCTGCGCTACTTCTGAGCGTTAAGAGCCTGTCTGAAAAACACTACGGCTGCGGCTTGCGCCGGCATCCGGCTGATTGCGTTGATCTTCGCAGAATGTCCTCGACGTAGCGCAGTGGCTACGTCTCCGGGTATTCCGCTCGACCGCCTTGCCATCCGGCGCCAGCGTAACCCTCGCTACCGTCGGTTTCTCAGACAGGCTCTACTATCCTCTGATTTCTGCACTACCTTCTCTTCTCGTAATTGAGAGTCAAAGGGGTTGGCTGGGTCCCACCCATGGATGGGGGCTGAATGAAAACCATCATCCAGGTGCCGTCCTCATTCAGCGTATAGGTTTCGGTGGTCTTTAAGGTCATTTCACGACCCCTCATATCCATGGTCTGGGAACGATCCACGACCAGGGAGTTGCGCATCCATTTTGCCGTGATCGTAATCTCACCCGCGTCGGTCTCAATAACGTAGGGCTCGCCGTCCGTCGTGAAGGTCTCTGCAGTCCTGGTGCGATCTCCTCTTCTTCCTTCGATCACCCTGGCGATTGTGATGCTGTTCTCTTCGTGTGTGATCCTCATATCGATCGTCAGGCCTGAACCGGCCACGCCCATACTTCTCATGGATCCTCTACCACCGCGGCTGCCACCCCCACCGGTACCCTGCGGGATTATGCTGTTGTCCTTCTGCAGGATCCACCTGCCTGAAAGATCGGGGGTTTGAGCGCCTGCAGGAGCGGGCAGGCAGAGAAGCAGGAACAACACACTCGAGGGAAGAGAGAGTTTGCGAATTACCTGGTTCATTTTCTGTGCCCTCATGCTATTTCTTGTCGTAAACACTCTTCACGGTGCCGCCACTGCGGCCACCCATTGCCGGCATCTTTCTGGTGACAACCAGTTCCTTTCCGTCGGTCTGCAGCGCGTAGGAGGTTGTTATAGTGACGTCCCCCATCCGGGTGGAAAGGGATCTCGCTACTATCAGCACACTTTCCTTCCAACTGGCCGTAACCGTTGAGCTGCCGCGGCCGCTCTGAACCTCGTGCGGTTCGCCGTCGGCCACGTATGTATCGGTTACTTCCCGGGCACCTTCCCGTCCCTGTCTCATTGATTTGATCGTTATGGTATTGCCTTCCTGCGTGATGGTCAGATCGGAGTTGCCTCCACTCATCATCCGGCCGCGACCGCCGCCGCCACCGGTCGGCTGGTCACTCTTCGACTGGCTGTAGGTCCATGTGCCTGATAAATCGGTCTGTGCTGCAGCCAGGTCGGGTATGAGAAGAATGCAGACCAGGAAAGCCAGAGGTGTAAATAATAAACTTGTTGAACGGACCATTTTCGTTGTCCTCCTCCAGTGGTGACTCTCTTGCATCGTCACACCCGTGTCGATCCCCAGGTCGGGGCTCAGTACGGGTGGTCATTATTGAATACCATGAGAGCCATTAGATGCTTCGACTCTCTCACGGTGATTATATCATTTGACACCGCAGTGAGTGAATAGCCTCTCAAGAATCACGCTCGAATGCCAGCGTAATTACGAAGCTGTGCACTTGGTATGGGACCTTGACGGGGAGGCGAAAAAAAAGCGAATATAAATATTATACAGCGGTTCCAACAGCTTTCGGAGGAACAGGGTGTCGGGATGGAGCAGGTTGTCGGAGGCCCGACATTCTTTGCGGACCGTATGGATCAATTTATCGACGAAAAGGCAGCTTTCGAAGATTTTCTCGGACGGGTTTTCGAAAGGGATTGGGCGAGTGAAGCCATTACAGCGGTGCGCCGGATCGAGGCGCGTCCTGCCCGCTGCACAGAATGGCCCGAGGCCATAGATTCCTCACTGCGCCAGGCCTGCGCGATGCGCGGAATCATTCAACCCTATATCCAGCAGAGCCGGACGTGGCAGCACGTATTCGCCGGCAGGGACGTGGTTGTGGTAACTCCCACCGCTTCGGGCAAGACCCTCTGCTATAACGTCCCCATCCTGCAGGCGATCCTGAATGATCCGGCGGCCAGGGCGCTCTACCTCTTCCCGACCAAGGCGCTCGGCCAGGACCAGGTCAATGAACTGCAGGAAGTGATCGACACTCTCGAGGCCGATATCAAGACATTCACCTACGAC